>ERZ1027208.254-NODE-254-length-24201-cov-15.268036_pt1 | contig 24201 bp, 18 predicted proteins | sample MGYA00520867_ERZ1027208 | MGnify/ENA primary metagenome ERZ1027208 (study PRJEB33311, sample SAMEA4378413) | marine metagenome | biome: Marine biome; feature: Fjord; material: Water | collected 2014-07-20T08:00:00Z/2014-07-... | depth 75 m ...
CCTAAGTGCCCTGGTTCTGAAGTACGTGAAGAATATAAGCGTGGCTTTGGTGTTCCAACTCTTATGGCTGTTCACCCAGAAAACGATCCTCAAGGTAAAGGCCACACTGAAGCGAAAGCTTGGGCGTCTGCTACTGGTGGTGATCGCGCTGGTGTTCTTGAGTCTTCTTTTGTTGCTGAAGTTAAATCAGACCTTATGGGCGAGCAGACTATCCTTTGCGGTATGTTGCAAACTGGCGCCATCCTAGGTTACGAAAAAATGGTTGCTGACGGCATCGACGGTCCATACGCGGCTAAATTGATTCAGTTTGGTTGGGAAACTGTCACTGAAGCACTTAAAATTGGCGGCATCACTAACATGATGGATCGTCTATCTAACCCAGCTAAAATCAAAGCGTTTGATATGGCTGACGATCTTAAAGTGCTAATGCGTCCATTATTCCAAAAGCACCAAGACGACATCATGACTGGTCACTTCTCTGAAACAATGATGACTGACTGGGCTAACGATGACGTTAACCTACTTAAATGGCGTGAAGAAACAGCCGAAACTGGTTTTGAAAAAGCGGCACCTTCTGACGTTGTAATCGACGAGCAAGAATTCTTCGACAAAGGCATCATGCTTGTAGCTATGGTTAAAGCTGGCGTTGAACTAGCATTCGAAACAATGGTTGAGTCAGGTATCGTTGAAGAGTCTGCTTACTACGAATCTCTACACGAGACTCCACTAATTGCTAATACAATCGCTCGTAAGAAACTTTACGAAATGAATGTTGTTATCTCTGATACTGCAGAATACGGTTGCTACTTATTCTCTCACGCAGCGGTTCCATTGCTACGTGAAGAGTTCATGCCTAACATCACGACTGAAGTGATTGGTAAAGGCTTAGATCTTAAGTCTAACTCTGTAGATAACGCTCGTTTAGTTGATATTAACGAAGAAATTCGTGAGCACCCAGTTGAGTGGGTTGGTCAAGAACTACGTGGCTACATGACTGACATGAAGCGCATTGTTGAAGCATCTTAATATTATTTAAGAAGGCTAAAGCATAAAGAAAAGCTCTCATAGAAATATGAGGGCTTTTTTTGTATCTATCCCATTGGTTTGCTCTGCTAGTTTCAAACTACTATGTGGCGACATAACCCTAACAAAATATGGGAAGCACATTATTGAAGCATCTTAATATTATTTAAGAAGGCTAAAGCATAAAGAAAAGCTCTCATAGAAATATGAGGGCTTTTTTTGTATCTATCCCATTGGTTTGCTCTGCTAGTTTCAAACTACTATGTGGCGACATAACCCTAACAAAATATGGGAAGCACATTATTGAAGCATCTTAATATTATTTAAGATGGCTAAAACATAAAGAAAAGCTCTCATAGAAATATGAGGGCTTTTTTTGTATCTGAACCATAGGTTTTCTCTGCTAGTTTCAAGCTTCGATTTGGCTACATAACCCTAATAAAATATGGGGAGCCACCCTGAAGCACCCTATTGTTTCTTAAGACGGCTAAAGCAGAAAGAAAATCCAAATCAATACCAGTATATCTTAAAGGATATCTATCTAACTTTATCTCTATATGCATAAGCTCAATAATTTGGCAGAATAGCCTTCGGTATAAATTTTCAGAGTAGTAATATGTCTCACCTTCACTTCCCTAAAAGCCGCTTTACAGCTTCTTTTGTCCATTTATTACTTAGCGCCGTATTATTAGCGATACTGATCAGTATCGTCATTTTTGTTTGGTATCCTGGCGCTTTAATGTTCGCAGGCGGAGCTGAGCAAGGATTAAAAATTGTTATCGCCGTGGACTTGATTTTAGGGCCGCTATTAACCCTGGTGATTTATAATCTCAATAAACCCCGAAAAGAGTTAATTCGCGACCTAGCTATCATAGCTATCTTTCAAGTCAGCTGCTTATTCGTAGGCATGAGCCTAGTATACGAGCAGCGTCCAATTGCCGTAGTTTATAGCGGTAATGACTTTTATATTCTAGATCAACAGCAAGTTGAGAAACATGAAATTGAGATGACAATTCTTGACAGTATTGAAGGCCGTTACCCAAAAATTATTTTTGAAAAACCACCATTAAACGAAAATGAAAGAATGCAATATGAGGTTTCAAAAAGCCCTTTTTTCCCATTACGTTTTTATAGTGACTTATGGATTACATTCCCTAGAAAAAAGGTAGATTTAAAGGAGTATTTTCAGATCGAAGACGATTCTAATTGTGTAAACAAACAGTTAATCAGCTACAACGAAGTCAGTTCAGTCTGCTTCGACATAGAACAACGTTTATTCAGTGATAACAAATAACGTTATATCAGTAAGTCGTTAATGCCCTTAGAAACGCTATATAAGGGCATTAAAAAGATATCGCTCTAAAATAAATCCACATTATCAAAATCCTGGTTATTTGATACAACTTCTTTCACATCAACTCCTTTCAATTCCTCTTCTTTTTTAACATGGACAACAGGGTGAGAATCCACCGTAAAGCGCTTAACTAATACACTAAGTTGTTGTGTCAGGCTGTTCAACTCGGTGGTGACACGAACAACATTCTCAACTACGTCGGTTGATTGCCTTACTGAATCATCAATGGTTTTAATGTGCTGATTGGCTCGAACAGTCATATCATTTTGAACTTGGGAATTTTGAGCTATTTCACCACTGGATTGACCAATGTCTTCAGCAGCTATTTTTATTTCTCTCAAAGAATCCGTTACTTCATCACTGGATGCCTGGGTTCGCCTTGCCGCTTCTTGATTACTATTCATAGAAGCCACAACCTCACGAATACAACGACTAAAATTATCAATTTTATCACTGATCTCCTCAGTACTTTTCACAGTGTTTGAGGCAAGATTTCTTACTTCATCAGCTACCACAGCAAAACCACGCCCTTGCTCTCCTGCTCTTGCGGCTTCAATAGCTGCATTTAGCGCCAGTAAATTGGTTTGATCTGCAATGGTTTTAATACCAATTAACACATCCTCGATCTCTTTTCCGGTCTGATCTAATCTAGATATTTTTTCACTTGAATCTGTTATGCCATTCACAAGACGATCAATATCATTCAAAGCTTGCTCTAAAGACGAAACACTTTTCAATGATTTGTCATGAATCGCATCAGCTTCTTCTACATTGCGCTGAGTTTGCTTTACCACCACCTCGGTTGATTTTGCCACCTGGTGAATTTCATCGGTTAGCTCATGAATATCTTCTTGCTGTGTTTTAATAGAACGCCGGCTAATTTGAGCTGTTTCCCCCAGGGTTTGAGATAAACTTACCACGTCTTCACTGGTGCCTTTTACCAATACCACCACTTCTTGGATATTTCGAATCATGTGATTAAACGCTTTTGATAGCTCACTGAGTTCGTCGCCACTGGATTCTCGCATAGTCACAGTCAAGTCTCCTTTCGTAGCTTTAAGCGCATCAGCTCGAAATTCTTGAACCGTCTTTGCAATAGAAAAATACATGCCCGCCAATAAATAAAAAATTACTAACAATAATGTAAAGGTACTAATTGAAATGAGAATGAAGCGCTCCTGCAGCCCGTCCCTTCGCTTTTCTAGTAAAGACTCTGTAAATGGAATCGCTAAAAAAATCAGGTCATAAACATTATCGATATAAACTGTACTGGCTTGAAAAAAATCATTCCAAGGTAGATCTAACGATTCTGATTCAATGGTGTGTTCTGATAGATATTGCTTTATTTGCTGAATTGACGATACCGCCTTGGTAATCGATTCATCAATGGGGGTTAACAGCTCAGCATTACTCTCAGCGCTATATGCCAAGCTAGAAACAATGGCATCAAAATCACGTTCTAATCCTAAATAAACCTCATCAAGAATCTCATACATCTCGCTATTGATATAACCACTGGTTAACGACAATGCCCCCATTGCTCGACCTAAAGCCATGCTTTGTGTGGTGTTCGGTAATTGCTGGATTAAAATATTTATTAATAGAAAGCTTTCTAATTCTGGGTCGAGCACTAACTGGCTTGTGTTTGCGGTATCCTTAATAAGGCTTCGGCAGGCGATTACAAATACATCGTAATACTGGTAGAGGGATTTAATACCTCGAGTTGCACTGGAGTTTTTTTGGCTCGCTTTCCATATTTGAGTGAGTTCGTAATAACGTTTATTTAAAGACTCGCTTTCAAGCTTTCCCAATAATACGTTCAAATTACCAAGACGAGATTCCACTTCTTTTTTGAATACATCCACACGAGCAAGCAGCTCTTTATCTTGATCACTTACCACTTGCACCGATAAATCGCGATACTGTTCCGCGGCTTGCATCAGCGAATATATGCTCTTGATACCCTCTAGGCCTTTCACCTCATTGTTAATTTGCTGGGTTTGATTGCGAAGTTCCTCCACAAGACCTAAGCCCAAGACCAATAAAGGTAAAATGAACAAGCTGCTAATTAAGCCAAATTTTGCAGGAAATCGCAGCCTAGACATCAGAGCCATGGCAGGCTTTAAGAACAGTATAAATGGGGTTTTGCGTTTACTCATAGATAGAGTTTAGCCAAGAGTTAAATAGATGCCATTCGGATAAGGTATGGCATATGCGGGACTTAGAGCATTAAAAGCGCACACCGCCCACCAGCATCCAACTATTCACATACTGAAATCGGGTTAGCAATACCTCGCCAAAATAAGCGCCGTTATTTGCATTAACGCCTTTTACTAAGAAACCCGCCCCCACTAGATTGGAGCAACCACTGCCGTTCCAAATATTAAATACCTCCCTCACATTGGCCGTCCAGCAATGGCGCCCTCCTTTAAGGTATGGGCCTTCAGCCAAAGCAGGTAAAAAAAGCTGGGCATCTAGACCTAAACTGATGCCCGTGAAATGAAAGTCATGGAATAAAGCATGTTTCACAGCATCCCCCTGATCATCTTCCTCTTCCGTGCTCCACAACCTTAAGCTGCCCGATAGGCTTAAGGTATGCTTCATTTGTGAACCCACAGATAGACTAAGGTACTCACCTGTGGACACCACCTGAGTATCACCCCCCAGTTCAATGCTATGAAAACTCACACCAATACTGCTCTCGATAAAGCCATTTTGAGCCGAAACATTTACATTTAGTAAGCACCCAAGGCTGATTAGCCCTAGATATTTCATCCATTGATTCATTATTATCTCCATAAGACACGCTTAACCATTCACACATTGACATCGAAGCACCTTAAAATTAAAGTAATTACTCTAAATATAAAAGCAGGCATCATGGTGAATACTTCTAATCTTCAACAACCACTTACTTTACCTTGTGGGCAAGTGATTCCCAATCGAATTATAAAAGGCGCCATGACGGAAGGCATTGCTGACAAACACGACAACGCCACCGAAAAACACCAAACCCTATACCGCACCTGGTCAAAAGGCGATACAGGTGTATTGATCAGCGGCAACATCATGGTAGATCGTAGATACCTTGAACGCGCTGGCAATGTGGTGGTTGAAGATGAATCTGGATTAGATCAACTTAAAGCATGGGCCGATGCCACTCACGAAGGCAGTAGTCTGTTGTGGGCACAAATCAGTCACCCTGGCCGTCAATGCCCGAGAATGGTCAGCACCAAACCCCTGTCTGCCAGCGACGTTCAATTGAATATGATTGGTAACTTTGGCAAACCAAAATCCGCTACCCTAGAAGACATTAGTGATGTGGTAAAACGCTTTGCCACAACCGCATCCATTCTTAAAAAAGCCGGTTTTGATGGCGTCGAAATACATGCAGCGCACGGCTATTTTATTAGCCAATTTTTAAGCCCGAATACCAATCAACGAACCGACCAATACGGCGGCAGCTTAGAAAACAGAGCGCGCCTGTTGTTAGAAGTTATTGCCAGTGTGCGAAAGGCGGTTGGTAATGGTTTTCCTGTGGCATTAAAACTGAACAGCTCTGACTTTCAAAAAGGCGGCTTCACGCTAGAAGAGTGCGTGCAAGTGGTTGAATGGTTAAACGAAGCAGGCATTGATTTACTTGAAATTTCTGGCGGCACCTACGAGCAGTTAGAATTTTTCAAAGAACAACCTCAGCGAGAAAGCACCATAAAACGCGAAGCCTTTTTTCTAGAGTACGCTAAGTCCATCAAAGCTGTGGCCAAAATGCCGCTGATTGTGACAGGAGGATTTCGCACTAAACAAGCCATGGAAGACGCAATAGATGAGGGCTTTATTGATGCTATAGGTATTGCACGACCATTATGTTTGAATCCGAACTTTCCAAAGGAATTCTTTAACGGTTCACTTAAAGAATTACCGAACGATGAAAGCCAGCTGGTCATTGGTAAAGGATTCTGGGGCCCCGCCAGTTCATCAAAATCTATCCAAGCTTTAAACAACCAAGCACAAGCGGGCTGGTATTATCATCAAATTGAGCGCATGGCTGACGGAAAAGTACCACAAGATACCTTCTCGCCTAGAAAAGCTCTATTCTCACATTTAAGCAAGGATGCTAGTCGAGCCATCCGTCGTAAGCTTTCATAGATACAGACATAAAAAACGGGGCTAATGCCCCGTTATCTAATAAATTTAAGCTAGCTCAAATTTAGTGCTAGCTTCCATTAGCAATAAAATTAAAACGCCTGTGGCCAACCGTAAAATGTAGCTTGCGACGTTGTGCCAGTCACGTCTTCTGTTCCGTCTTTCCCTAAGTCTAAACTAAAATTAACCTGATCATCTACATTCTCAGCTTCAGCATTTAAGGTAATGGCTAAAGTTGCATTGGTCCCTTCTATTAAAATCGTGCCTGTACGCAATTCACTAGAAGAGTCATGTAATTGTATATCCCCATCCGATTGAACGTGAAAAGTGCCATCGCTATTAGTTATAAAATAATCATAGCTCCAAGAAGTTCCATCACTTGCTTCACCAACTAAAAAGTCACCTTGCATCTCAAGGTTATAGTTATTCAATGTGAAGTCATGATCATTTGAATCACTGTATTTAAGGACAGAAGAGCTGATTCCATAACCCCAATCAGTGCTGCTTATTTGATATCGAGTTGTGATATTGCCATCAAGATTCAGATACTCGCTACCCGTCGTCACTTTAATGTTTTGATAATCTGCATTTAAAGAAAGGTCAATCGCATCACCGACAATATTTTCTGCAAAGGTTTCTAAATCACCCGTAATAGTAAAACCCAGTCGCCCATCTATTTCTGTGTTGTCGCTTAAACATTCTTCAAAGATAAATGTTAACGCTTTATCACTTACATCCAGGCTGACCGTACCGCTGCTATCACAATTTTGAGGAGGAGAAAGTAATTCACGACTTTGAATGCCTGTTGAAAACGAATTGGCGCTGCCGCCGGAAAAGGCATTTGAGGTCAAGCTTTCGCCAAAGACCTCTTTAGTGTCATTACCCACTAGGGCCCCAGCATTGGCTAAACCGGCCGTTTCAGAAAATCCTGAACTGGTAGAAGGCAATTCACCAGTAACCTCTATCGATGTATCTTCACTATCATCAAAACAAGCGGTTAAAGGCACCATTAAAGCCAATGCTAGAAACTGTTTCATATTGCTGATTTCCCATCTTATGAGTCTATTCTTCCGTTAAATTAGCCCCCAACCCATGATAAAACAAGGACATTAATCACACTTTTCTACAAGAGATCAGGGCAGGAGTAATTTTGCCACCTTTAACGGCATTTATGGCCATTGGTTCACGCTTGCAGTAAACGGTACAGTAAGGCAGGTCAATTATGTTTAGACCCCTAAACCAATTATTAGAATAAAAGGTACACCATGAGCACAGACGCATTTATCTATGATGCCATCCGTACACCACGCGGCAAGGGCAAAAAAGACGGTTCTCTACACACAGTTAAGCCAGTGTCATTGGTAGTCGGCTTAATGAAAGCCCTAGAAGAACGCCACCCAGGACTGGATACCAGCAAGATAGAAGATGTGGTTTTAGGCTGCGTAACGCCTGTGGGTGATCAAGGTGCTGACATTGCAAAAACAGCCGCGCTTGCTGCCAACTGGGATGACAAGGTATCTGGCATGCAATTAAACCGTTTTTGCGCATCAGGCTTAGAAGCCGTTAATACAGCTGCAATGAAAGTGGCATCAGGCTGGGAAGATCTAGTCGTAGCAGGCGGTGTTGAATCCATGAGCCGTATCCCAATGGGATCAGACGGTGGCGCATGGGCCATGGACCCTGCTACCAACATTCAAACTAACTTTGTGCCACAGGGCGTTGGTGCTGACTTAATTGCCACCCTTGAAGGATTTACTCGTGAAGACGTAGACGCGTTTGCCGTTAACTCACAGAAAAAAGCTGCAAAAGCGCAAGCGGAAGGCAAGTTCGATCAATCTCGCATTCCTGTTCGCGATCAAAACGGCGTAGTGATTCTTGAGAAAGACGAATTCATTCGTGCTGAAACCACGGTAGAAGGCCTAGGTAATTTAAAAGCGTCTTTTCAAATGATGGGTGACATGGGCTTTGATGACACCGCCAAACTAAAATACCCACACGTAGAAGACATTAATCACATTCACCATGCGGGTAACAGCTCTGGCATCGTAGATGGCGCGGCATTGGTATTAGTGGGCAACGAAAAAATTGGTAAAGAACTGGGCCTTAAGCCCCGTGCTCGAGTGGTTAGCGTAGCACTAACATCAACCGACCCAACCATCATGCTAACGGGCCCTGCACCAGCGGCTAAAAAAGCCCTAGAAAAAGCAGGCCTAACCGCTGAAGACATCGACATTTATGAAGTGAATGAAGCATTCGCGTCTGTCGTAATGAAATTCCAAAAAGAACTGAACGTGCCTTGGGAAAAAATCAATCCAAACGGCGGATCCATTGCAATGGGTCACCCATTAGGCGCCACTGGTGCCATGATTTTAGGTATTTTGCTAGATGAACTTGAGCGTACTGAAAAACGTTACGGCCTAGCCACCTTATGTGTAGGCGGCGGCATGGGTATCGCAACGATTATTGAAAGAGTTTAAATATTCAAGCCTAGCTACGTTGCCATTGCAGCGTTATAAATTTTTTCGGAATCGTTATTTAGGCAAGCTAAACGCCTCTTCCTAAAAAATTTATGCCTTGCTCTGACTGCCTCGCAAACGGCTTATCTGAAGCGTAAACCAGATAATACAAGCTTGAACAATTAAAAAGCGATTACTTAGAAAGCTGTTCTAATATCGCATAAAAATTTAGGAATAATAAAATGACAGATGCAATTCGTTTTGAACGAGACAGTGACAATATTGTTACGTTAACCATGGACATGCCGGGGCAAAGTGCCAACACCATGAACGGTGATTTTCGCACGGCTATTTTACAAGTTTCTGATCGCATCGAAAAAGAAATCGACAGCATCAGCGGCGTTATTTATGCATCCGCTAAAAAAACTTTTTTTGCGGGTGGTGATTTAAATGAACTGATCACAGCCAAACCTGAAGACGCCGAAGCTTTCTTCAACATGGTTCAAATCATTAAAGCCCCTTTACGTAAAATTGAAACACTGGGCATTCCAGTAGTAGCTGCCATTAATGGTGCTGCGCTAGGCGGTGGTTTTGAAATTTGTTTAGCATGTCATCACCGTGTGGCCCTAGACGATAAAAAAGTGATCGTAGGCTTACCGGAAGTAACACTTGGCTTACTACCTGGTGGTGGCGGTGTGGCCCGTATGGCTCGTATGCTGGGTTTAGAAAAAGCGTTGCCTTTCTTAATGGAAGGCAAACAGCTAAAAGTTGAAAAAGCATTAAAAGCTGGCCTTATTGATGAAGTGGCGACTGATGTAGACGACATGATGAATAAGGCCAAGGCGTGGATTAAAGCCAACCCTAAATCGCAACAACCTTGGGATGTTAAAGGCTACAGAATGCCAGGCGGTACGCCATCAACACCTGCCCTTGCACAAAAGCTGGCGATTATTCCTTCTATTCTTCGTCAAAAAACAAAAGGCTGCTTCCCTGCTCCTGAAAAAATATTGGCTGCCGCCGTTGAAGGGGCTCAAGTAGGGTTTGACCAAGCTTGCACCATTGAAAGCCGCTATTTCACTGAACTAACAGTCGGTCAGGTTTCTAAAAACATGATTGGTACGTTCTGGTTCCAGCTTAATGAAATCAAAGCCGGTGGTTCTCGCCCAGATAATATTCCTGCTTACACCACTAAAAAAGTCGGTGTACTGGGCGCTGGCATGATGGGCGCTGGTATTGCATACTCATCGGCCATACGCGGCATTGCAGTGGTACTAAAAGACATTTCGCAAGAAGCCGCTGACAAAGGCAAAGCTTACAGCGAAGCACTGTTGAAAAAACGCGTATCACGCAAGCAAATGACCGAAGAAAAAATGAAAAGTGTTTTATCCTTAATCACTGCAACTGCTAAAGCATCTGATCTAGATGGTTGTGACTTAATCATTGAAGCGGTGTTTGAAAACCAAGATCTAAAAGCAAAAGTGACGCAAGAAGCTGAGCAATTCATGTCAGCTGAAGGTGTGTTTGCATCGAACACTTCTACTTTACCTATTACTGGTTTAGCAAAAGCATCTAAAAATGCAGCCAAGTTCATCGGCCTGCATTTCTTTAGCCCAGTGGATAAAATGCCGCTAGTAGAAATCATCAAGGGCGAACAAACCGATGATGAAACACTGGCCCGTGCATTTGATTACGTTTTACAAATTAATAAAACACCCATCGTTGTAAACGACAGCCGTGGATTTTTCACCAGCCGTACCTTTGGTACATTTGTGGGCGAAGGTCTAACCATGTTATCTGAAGGCATTCACCCTCAGTTCATTGAAAGCGCTGCGCTACAAGCGGGTATGCCAATTGGCCCATTAGCCATTCAAGATGAAGTGTCTATGGCGTTAAGCCGCAAGGTGACTAGCCAAACTCGATTAGGTTTAAAAGCGGAAGGCATAGACATGCCTGTGAGCGAAGCCGAAGCCGTGACCAATCGCATGATTGATGAATTCCAACGTGAAGGTAAATCAGCCGGTGCTGGTTTGTACGACTACCCTGCTAAAGGTAAGAAAAAGATTTGGCCTGGACTGATCGAACACTTTGTAAAACCAGAAGTGAGCATTACGTTAGAAGAAGCAAAAGAACGCATCTTATTCAGACAGTCTCTAGAAACATTGCGCTGTTTTGAGGAAGGCGTATTAACCAGCGTACGTGACGCCAACATAGGTTCAATCTTTGGTATTGGTTTTGCCCCATGGACTGGCGGCGCGATTCAATATGTAAACCAATACGGTGTGCGTAACTTCTATCAGCGTGCTAAGCAATTAGCGGATCAGTACGGTGAGCGCTTTGCTCCACCGGCGATCCTTGTTGCACAAGCTGAAAAGGATGAAGCGTTCGTATAACGGTTTACTTTAAAATGTAGAAGCACAAAAAAACGGATACCTAGGTATCCGTTTTTTTATGCTTAAAATACATCTTCTAATGTTAGTCAGTATTAAAAAGGATCACTGACATTCCCTGGTGTACTCCACTGGGCTTTATAAATATCTTTACCGCTTAAGTGATACACATCATCTCCTTGAATCAAGCCTCTTCGGGTTTTCCAATAGTCCCAAGTTTGATCCCCTTCATTTGTATCTGTGATGATCGCACCGCTATTGATTAGCTGATTATTTTCAATTTCGAATAAGTGTAAACCCGAGTGACTCCATTGATAAAACTGGCTTTCTGGATCGCGCCAATAATCGCCTCTAGCATCACCATCGCTTACGCTGATTGGAAACGCAAAGCGGTATGTGCCATTCACTTCAAGTCCGGTAAATGCGTGATGATCATTTGCCAATGCGGTATGGCTGCCACGCTTGCCAATATCAATGACATTCAGTTCAATTGGGTTTTCGATGTCGGCCACATTAAATAAAGCCACCTTGATGCCTTGATACCAGGTTGTTCCCGATTGCCCTGTTAACGCCCCTTTTCCCACACCAATTAATAAGTCATCACCTACTGGGTGTAAATAATCACTGTAGCCTGGAATTTCTAACTCGCCCGAAATTTTAGGATCCTCAGGGTTTGATAAGTCAATGGAATACAACGGATCAACTTTTTGAAAGGTGACAATGTATGCGCGATTTTGCATAAAACGCACGCTGTAAATGCGCTCGCCCGGTTTACCAATGGCTTGAGGTCGTTGCGCATTGGGTAGTTGCGAAATTTGTTTTAGTTGATTGCCATCTGATTTTAATACGGTTAAATAATGTTTCGGATTTTGCCAGTCGGTATTACTGGTTACCACGGCTAGCTGCCCTTGCTGTAATTCGCCGTAGCGAAAGTTAGCATCGTCAAAACTGGACACTCCGGGCAGCAAGGCCGAGCCCTGATAATCAAAACCACCCGTGCTTAATGAAAATTGATGTATATGGCTGTTTCCTTGATTCCATTCTAATAAATCCGTATCACCTTGAGTTTGAAATTCGTAATAACTGTTTGAATACAAATACAAGTTGGCTTCGCTCATGTAGATGCCGTCAACCGGTCCGGATAAACACCGACTATTAAATGTATTGGTTTTGGTATTAAAGCGCGTGATGGTCGTGATACTTTGGCTGTACCAATGATTTTTTGGCACTTGTACGGCCAAGCAATTACTGGCCTCTACCAAGGCTTGCTCTTGTCCGTTGATGCGAATTTTAGGCAGCAGATCACCGGTTGTGATATTGCTTAAGATTGATTGATTGTTATCAATATCATCTTGTGATCTTGGGTAACCACTTAAACCCTCTATGCGAGGAGTAAATCGACTGACGATATACAATTCATCACCGATGCGGCGGGTACGTTGAATGTAACCATCTAGTTCAATGTCATTCAAATCAACAGGGGCTTGTTTGTCGCTTGTATCCCAGTTTCTAATTCTGGCTTTACTGTCTGCATAGCCATAATAGGGCTCGATCATCGCATCCATAAACCCGTAATACGACGCACCCTTATTCACCATGATTAATTGATCGTCATTCAGATAAAGCTCGGTTCCTGATTGATCGCCGAGATCAATGGTCGATAATGTCTGTTGATCATTTTTTACAATTCGAATGGACGCTGGTGTTTGCACCCATTCTGGGTCACATGATTTTTCATCGGCACACAAAGCAGTGAGGTTAGATGTATAACCCCAACTAGCGGGCTGCAGAATATAAAAATTCTCTCCGTCGTATTTCCATATATCGGCTTCATCCACCCCTTGTTCTTGTAAATTGGTGCCGCTAAAACTGGCTACCTGATCAGTGCTGCTGTCTGCTACAGCCATCTCTTGAGCGAATGTGACATCGTCTTCATAACGAATATTTTGTTGCTCTGGCAAAGTAAGATAAGGCTGCGTTAAATAGCGCTTAAATTCTTCGCTAGACTTTATGGGGGCAAGTTGCACTTGCCCGCTATCGTGGGAATTTGAATGAAAGCACCCAGTTTGTGATCCTATTAAACTGATCCCAAGCGATAACTTTGTTAACGCGATTACAAGATTTTTCATTGCTCCCTCCTAAGATTGACTCATTATAATCAATATAGTGGGAATATTTCCCACGTCAATTGTTTTGTAAATATTTGGTGCCATTAATCAGCTTTTTGGCTAATGTAGGGCCGCTTTAGATAAAAGGATTTTATAGGTGCTAAAGAACCTAACCTTATTTGGCATGGCTTGCTTCTTGGCTGCTTCAAATGATGTGATTGCCAACAATGATTCAACCACCGTTAACTTGGGGCATTTTTATGTGGATGCCCCGCAGCAGAATTACCAATTCACATCCGTGAGTGGGAAATACAAAACTAAAAATTGGAGCGGTAAAATAAGTGTGCCTTACATTCAAAAAGCACAGGGTGCTAATGGCATTGGCAATACTCAATTAAAATTGACTCGCCAGTGGCGCAGTCAGAATTACCTTGTGCGAACTCATATCAAACAAAAATTAAATACCGCTAACCGCCATGTGGCCACAAGGGTAAATGATAGTGCCATCGCATTTGAGATAAACCGTGGATTTTCTTGGGGCGTAGGGTTCGTTGAATCGGGGTATTGGTGGCGAGAAAATAAAACCTACTCAAGAGAAAACACCTGGTATGGCAGCGCAGGTATTATTTCAAGTATAAAGCCTTATACAGTTGGATTACTGGTGGACCATAAACCCACAGCCCTTGGTGAAACAGATAGTGTTGCATCGTTATTATTGAAACGATCAATATCTTCTGGGTATTCTATTACTGCATTATTAGGCGCAGGGCTAAATACGGATAGCCCTAACACCATAATAGGCATACAGCTAAGTAAAAAAATTAGGGCGCTGTAGTTTCCATATCATCTATTGTTTCAGTAGGTGCATCCATTTCAAAATCGGGAGACATGGCTCCATTATCAAAACCATCTAGCTCAAGCTCCGGTCGCTCGAGTAATTCAGGCCGCTCCATATCGCGCAATCCGGTCCCCCCTATGCCACCAATGATCTCTTCGTCTTCTAAAGCATCTTGACTTTGTGCAGGGCTATTTACTGAATCGGCATTCGACCAAGAACCTAACAACAACAGTGTAGATAATACGATTAAACGTTTATTCATGGTCTGCATCCGTATAAAAATAACTGCCAAAACGAAATCGATGCTTGGCTTCATCTGATTTTTTATCTTGTTTTTGCATTTTCAATGCTTCTTTGTTCAATTCAGTTAATACAGCCATGGCTTTTTTCTTGCTGGATTGCTGCAAGCTTTTGATTGACTTAGGTGTTAACTGATTATAAAACACAGCGCGTTCGAACTGCTTAGTATTATTAATAAGATTATTGGTACTGGTCGCAAGGTGATCGGCTAGGTTCTGCGAGAAGAAATATAACTGGTCCTCCCCTAACTGATTATCTTGAAGCGCCTCAAGGTTAAGGTGCACGTTATTCTGTTCATCTTTTTGAACCCAGCCTAATTCTAGCCAGTTTTCTAAGATGCTAGTCGCCCTAATATTTTGGCGTGTGTACATATCAGCCAGTGATTCAAAACTGGATTCACCTGCGACAGGCAAAGGCTGGGGGGCGTTATTATCCGCATAAGGGGATTCAGCCATCCAGGTGGCCAACATTAACGAGTGTACCGATAAGCGCTCTGATGGAATTTGCTCGTCTTCCTGATCCCGTAGTCGCTTAACATCTTTTCGATGCACACCCGTTAATAAGTTAATCCGGCTGTCTGTTGGGGCCTTTCCATCCAATGAAAATTCTTTTTCGGCCACCTCTACATACGCAGACTTAATGAGTTCTAAGAGTGCAGGCAAGGTGATTTGCTTGTGAATCAAAAAACGCATTAAGGGCTTTAGAATTTGTTTGATCGCTCTTTTTAAAAGCGTATTTTCATCTTGAATATCCATAATAAAAGTATACTCAAAAGTGGGAAAATATCACACAATTTTTATTGAGCTTATCTGAAAGCCTTTTTAGCCGTGTTTTAAGGGGATTAAGGTCTTAATACAAACACTATCGTACACATACTTAAGTACTAAACACCTGCATTGCATGGAACTAGACGGAATAAGCCCGCTAAATTATAGGTAATGCTTTTATATTAAGTTAAGCTTTAATATAGGTATATCTATAGAACTTGGCTAAATGAATTTAAAGCACCCATTCACTCAATTGTTCGTGGCATTTTTTGTCGCATCAATATCCAATCATGGTCAATCTGAAGAGCAGTTCTTCGAGTTGAGCTTGTTTGAATTACAGGACATTCCTGTTGAAGTGGCTTCTCTTTTTGAAGACAGCACCCTAGATGTTGCATCATCCACTGCCAGTATCAGCCGAAGCGAATGGCAAAATCGCGGTGCCATCAGTCTGGGGCAAGCCTTAGAAGGCGTACCATCTGTTTTTACCAGTACCGTTTGGGGTGGCAGTGAAGCCATTGCCATTCGCGGTTTTGCCACCGAACTGTCCGTTCGAGGTGTGGCGCAATCATTAGATGGCATCCCATTAGGCAGTTACACCTATGCCAGCCCCAGTTACCTATTACCACGCGCACCTTTGAATTTATTAAATCGAGTTGAGATGATTCGTGGTCCAGGCAGTACGCTGTACGGTAATGATGCCTTTCATGGTGTCATTTCTATGGAGCTGTTTAACCGAGCCACCAATACGGGCGAGGCTTTTGTTCAAGCAGGTACTCCAGGCAGTTATGAAGTAACCGCCGTAAATAGCTACAATAATGACAAGTGGCATGTGCATACGGGTGGCAGCATTGCTGTGGATGGCGATCATGATTTAACGTACACCTTTACTGACCCTTATACAGCCGACACAATCGGAAACGGCACACGTGAACAAGGCACTGAAAATGCCAGTGCCTTTTTAAAAGCCAGTTATGGAACCGTCTCAGGCAAGCGAGGCAAGTTTGGCTTTACGTTATTTAGGAATGATTTTGAAGCAACAGAATTTCAAGGGGTTGGTACTCAATTCTACACAGGAATTCCAGCTAGCTTTGATGTAGAAAGCAGTAGCATTGCAGGTGCTGGTGATACCAGTAACGGTAAAAATGAATTATCACTTATGGGGCTGTCCCATGAAGTTCTGCTTGATAATGGCATTCAACTTAAAAATCATATTTATCACTGGCAAAGCAAACAAGAATGGGCATTTGACAACTCGAACTACCCAGACGAATTAATATTTCGCCCTGATTTTTTTGTACCATCTCTCGCAGGTACCACACAACTCTGCCAAGCAGACGAAAGTAGTGACTCTAAAAACCCCCTGTACTGTCCACACACTCTCTACCAAGGCACAGAAGAGACTCGAACTGGATTTTACAGCCAGTTAAAACAAGCTGAAAACCGATTCAATACACAGTGGGTTGTTGGTGCAGGCTATGACCAAATAAAAATTACTGATGGTCGGTATGAACGCATCAATGAACAAGGCATTACATCAGAGTTAATTACTAGTGAATATATTGGATCACAACGGGAATTAGGCCATGTACTTGCACAAGCTCGATCCGGATTTTTAAACAACCAATTATTAATAACTTATGGTGCACGCTGGGATTACTACAGTGATGTTAAAAACCACACATCCCCTCGTTTAGGTTTCGTTTATAAGACGACAGATGCATTAACTCAAAAAATATTACTTGGCCATGCATACAGAGCCCCCACAGCACTTGAGCAATATGGGTCAGGAACTGTCAAAGGAGATATCGATTTAAAACCCGAAACAATAGAAACTTACGAGTTTATCAATATTTACCGTCAACCTAATTATGAAATAGAAGCGGTGTTATTTTTCAGCGAATGGGATAACGCCATTTCATTAGTCAAGGTTGCAACAGCGGATTCTGAAAATGGGAAATATAAAAACACATACAAAAATACCAACTACAACGAATCTCAAGGTTTAGAATTGAGCATTCGCAGCAAAATCCAATCCACTACAATCAATGCTCAGACAAGCTATACCAAGAGCGAAAATAAAACAGATGATATTGATTACGTTGCCTTCCCGGAATGGATGGCAAGTGTCAATATAGAACACCCAGTTATACCTGAAACGTTAACAATGGGATTATGGCAGCGAGTTATGTTGTCGTATCAATTAAATGATACCGATATCACCACTGAAAAAGAGTCCTACTATCGCACTGATTTATATTTAAATTGGCGTGTAGATTCTCGTTTAAGTGTCATGGCAAACATTCAAAATGTGTTTGATACCGAAAACACTCTGCCATCCTACTATGGGTCAGAGGGCGGTTTAAAAGATTATGGCCAAATTATAAAAGCCAGTATTAAATACAAGTTATAAACCTACTTTATAACAACTTTTATAGTTTAGTATCACCCTAGGATAAGGTTAAAATTCATCCTAGGTATTTCAACCCTAGTCAGCCTTTTCGTAATTCCGTCACCACCTTACCTCCAACACCCCAGTTATCCGTATTCACCTCGTCGATCACCACCACGGTTGTGGCTGGGTTTTTATTTAACACATCCACTAATAGCTGCGTGGCACCCTCGATCAGGGCTTTCTTTTGCTCTGCGGTTACTTGTTCGTCTGTGATTTTAATGTTGATATAAGGCACGTTTTTATCCTATTGATAATGTTTGAAGCTAAATAATAATATGATCGTCATTTCGGTTATTTAAAATGGTCTGAAATTTTGTAGTTACTGATAAACACACCCAAACTCACTAAAGAAAGTGCAGCCCACAAATACCAGGTAGCGGGTTCGTGTAAAAAGATAACCGCAAACACACCCGCCAACACTGGCACCAGCGCCATAAAGCTGCCCATGCCTTGTGCCCCAATCATTTTTACCGCTTTTACATATAACAGCATTTGAATAATGGTGGCTAAAAATCCTTGGTAGAACACCTGTAACCCGATTTCAGATAAAGCGGCTTGATCAATATTCTTCGGTAAAAATATCATATACACAGGCAAGTATAGTAAGGCGGTTATAAATGCCAATGAGCAAGTGGCCTGCCATGGGGTGATATGCCAGATATTAATAAGCACCGAATACAGCGCCCAAAAAAATGCGGCCAGGACAAAATATAGATCCCCTTCTGGTAAGTGATCCATCACGGCGATTTCTTTAGAAAACAATAAAACAATAGAAAAGATAATCATCCACAAGCCAATCACTTTATTTTTCGATAGTCGATTTCTAATCAGCACAATCGATAGGATGGATACAAACACTGGAATCAAGCCAGGCAGTAATATCCCCCCATGTAACGCAGAGCTAAGCTCAAACCCTTTAAATGCAAATACGGCATACGCCAGCCCACCAATCAGGGCGCTCACTAAAAATTCTAGCTTTAACACATTAAAGCGATAAAAAAACAACCACACCGGTAATAACAACAATGAGCAGGTCACATACCGTATGGCAATCACATCGTATGGCGTTAATTCACTGATGCCGCCCATTCTTGATACAAGAATAAAACCCGACCAAATAAGTGCCGCGGATATCGCACACAGCACACCGACTAATTTTTCATTTTTAAACATCAAATTAACAACGCTGTTGAATATACCCACACAATAGCAGTAAACTATCATTCTTAAAAAATGAATTATAATGAATAAGTTATTCACAATATATGAATCGACAGACATATGGCTGCTTTGGCTATATGCGTTAAAGGGGGTTATTAGATGGAAATCAGCGATTTAAAGATTTTTAGTGCCGTCGCTCAATCAGGCAGCATCACCCTAGCCGCGAATAAACTGCACCGCGTGCCATCAAATGTATCGACACGCATTCAAAAGCTTGAAAGCTCGCTTAATCAAACCCTATTCATACGTGAAAACAATCGCCTTAGAATTTCCAGCGCGGGTGAATCGTTATTAGAATACGCCACAAAAATAATCGCGCTCGCTGAACAAGCTGTTTTGCAGTTTGATGAACCCACTCCTAGAGGTAATTTACGCATAGGTTCAATGGAAGCGGTGGCTGCAACGTATCTATCCCAATACTTGGCTCCATTTCATCAACAATGGCCCGACGTTAAACTCAATGTGAAAACCCTGCATACCGATGGGTTGATGAGCGATGTAATTAATGGGGGTATTGATTTGGCCTTGGTGGCCAACCCAAAAGACTATCCAGGATTAAATACTCGCCTTGTCATAAAAGAGCCTATGGTTCTGGTGAGCAGTGTGAATACAACACAGTTAAAAAATATGAATGGCCCCATTAAATTACTGGGGTTTGCACAAGGTTGCTATTACCGTAAATGCTTAATGGCGTGGGCAGACAGCCAAAACCTTTGTTATGACATGCATGAGATTCAGTCGTACCACTCTTTATTAAATTGTATCAGTGCCGGTATGGGTATTGGGATTGTGCCCAAGTCATTGTTAGATCAATATCATAATAAAAGTAATATTCAAACTCACAATCTACCCACTGAACTTAAATACACTCAAACCTATTTAATATGGCGCAATGATAATCACGCAGCCAGCTTAAAAGCCTTTATTGGATTATTCAAAAAAAAGCCGAGCATATAGCTCGGCAGTTCTACTAGTGTCATTTTTATTATTATTAATTCTTATGGTGCCATTCCCGCCCTAGGGCTTCGTTATTGAACGACCACATTTAAATCAAATATCGTTGTGGTGCCCGATACTTCATTGCCTACAGCAATAAAGTGCTTTCCATCACGAGTAAAGTATTCAATGGATTCAGGTCCAAGATCACCGGCGGCTGAATTGTAAACACCGTTATCACACTCACCATCCTCATCGACTTGCGTACACACATCCGCCGTAAAATCTCGATTATTAATGTAATCTAAAAATACAGGGGCCGTTGGAACCGAAAGATCATAAGCAGCGACACCGCCATGACGCTCTAATCCAATAAAACCAATCGTGGCGCCGTTAATAACAGCCACTTCTACGGCTTCAGGCTCAACTCCTTTATCATCAGATCGATTATCGTTTTCTTGCGCATCATTACTGGTATTAAAGTGACTGCTTGTATTCGCAATGTCAGAAAGCTGCGAGCCACTGTCAAATACCTGCTCGCCGCTTGCATTCCAAATTGAAAATGAACGTGCCCCAAACGTCGCTACATCTTGGCCTGCATCAATGGTCTCATTATCCATTAATACCTTGATGCCCCCAATGGCATTTTTATTCGTAATGATGCCATCACCGTAAACCGATGCATTCATTAACGGGTGATCGGCGTGTACGTTTAAATCCTTGCCGCGCCCTTCGTCGGTATAAGAAATACAGTCATCTGTTTCATTTTGATAATCATCGGTGTTTTCATCGTCGCCACCTACAGAGTAGTCATCACCATCCCATTCATGACTGGCCGTCTCACAAGCCTGCTGAGTGGTTTCGTAAATGTATTCACGACCATCGCCTTCGTTGGCACTGATCACATAATCGCTGCCATCAATTGTAAAAGCCGCAATGCTATCTGGCATATAATAACCCACTAATTGCGGGTAACTGCTTGTGGTGAATACACTGTCTTTGTTGGTTAAATCTAATTCGTAGCCCTGACCACCGTCAGCCACGGATGCCCAGCTTTTGGTACCCAAACCTTTAATAGACTCAATGGTATTATTTGATAAATTGATAGTTGCGAATGCATTATTTTCTTGTAAAGAAACCACCGCTTTATTATCACTGGTAATGGCAATGTATTCAGGCTCTAAGTCTTGAGCAACACTGGCACCGTGGGGCGCAGGTAAACGTACATCGTTTAATTCGTTATGACGTTGGCCATCAGCATTAAACGCTTCAAATGTAATTTGTGTCACAATGGCTTGATTGTCTGCGGTACCGGCTGAAATATCGATAACCGTTACCGAGCCTTCAGGGTCATTACTGTAATCACCGCTGGGTTCACCTTCGTTTGCGGCAACAATGGTTAAACCATTTTCTGTCATGGTTACCATGTCAGGTAAGGCACCCGCGGCATAAACATTCACAAAAGAAAGGTCTTGGCTGTTATACAAGGCAATCACACCACTACCTTGTTTGTTGCTGTTTTCAACGGCTATGGCCACCAAACCGTTTTTAGCCACCACACTGTTTGTTGCACCGAACGTCATACCCGCTTTAGCTTCAGCAGAGGTTAAATCAATAACCCCCTGTTTTACTGGTTGCCCTTGATCATTAAACTCTAAAACATCAATGGATTGCATTTGTGCGTTAACGACGTAAAGACGGTCTGTTGTTTTATCGTACGAGACTATCTCGGCTGAAGACGTTGCGAATTCGCTGCCAGATTCATGGCTGCCCACCAATGAAAAAGACAGTGAAGCAAACTTACTTTCATCACTGTCACTGCCACAAGCAGATAACAATATTGCCATGGATACTGCTGAAACTAGCGGTTTGATATGCATATTCACGTTGATTTCATTTCCTTAAGTGTTGATATGGAAATTAACCAATAAATATGACGGACCTATTTCAACTTCATGACATTTTCATGTCAGCCATTTATACTGCTATAAATTAACTATTTATAACTGACGAGATACGCATGAAAATTTGGGTTGATGCCGATTCTTGCCCGGTTGCAGTAAAAGAGATGATTTTTAAGGCGGCCAATCGCACTAAGATTCATACTACTTTTCTAGCCAACCATTATATGAAAATTCCCCCTTCGCCCTATTTACAGTTTAGTCAGGTCAGTCAGGGTTTTGATGTGGCAGATGATGAGATTGTGGCAAGGTGTGAGGCCGGTGACTTAATCATTACCAGTGATATTCCGCTTGCAGCAGAAGTAATTGAAAAAGGGGGGCAAGCGCTGAGTTCTCGTGGCGAACTGTTCACCAAAGAAAACATTGGTGGTCGCCTGAATATTCGTGATTTTATGGATACTATGCGATCCAGTGGCATTCAAAGCGGTGGCCCACCACCACTTGGCCCTCAAGACAAACAAAAGTTTGCCAATGAAATGGATAAAATATTAGCCAAGGCCTTACGTTAAATACCATAAGGCCTTATTTAAAGAATTGGAAAAAACGCTTATTAACGGATAACCTTTTTCTTTTTCCAGTCTGCAACCGCTTCGATCGAGAAACCCTGCTCAGTTAGCACCTGCTCGGTATCCGACCCAATGGCTCCGCCTGTATTATGAATTTGTGTGGGTTTACTAATCGGGTTAGATAACTGAGTTAACCATTTTCCTTCAGCATTTAAATCAGCCGCATCAGACAACCAATGACGTGCCTGCGCATGGGGCTGCTGCGATGCTTCTTTAAACGTTAACACTGGTTCAACGCAGCAATCTAATTTTGCAAACACGTCTGTCCAGTAATCAAATGACTGCCCTTTCAATTTATCACTAATAGCTTGTTTGAATTCATGAATGTCTTCTGGCTTTTGACTGCCCGCTTTACCAATTAAATGCTTTATTTCTAACGCATCACACAGCTGCATTAAAAACTGTGGTTCAAGTGAACCCACTGACATATAACGACCATCTGAAGTCTCGTAATAATCATAAAAGCTGCCACCGTTTAACATGGTGCTTTCGGCTTGCGGTTCTACGCCGCCGCCCAACATTCCGGCTGCAAACATGGCGTTCATACTGAACGCACAATCCGTCATGCTGATGTCTAAGTGCTGCCCTTCTCCGGTTTGGCTGCGTTCAATCACTGCTGCCAATACAGACATAACCGCATGGTGTGATCCCCCAGCAATATCCGCAATTTGCAGCCCTTGCGGTACCGGTTTTTCACCTTTGCGGCGACTGTAATCTGCCACACCCGATAACGCTAAATAATTAATATCGTGACCCGCACGATCTTTTAATGGGCCGGTTTGCCCATAACCCGTGATGGAGCAATAGATTAACTTGGGGTTAATGGCTTTTAGAGTTTTGTAATCCAACCCAAGTCGGGCCATAACACCTGGGCGAAACTGCTCAACCAGCACATCGTATTCGGCCAGCAGTTTATGAATGATATTTTTAGCATCAGGTGATTTTAAATCCAACGCCATGGCTTTTTTATTTCGGTTAAGATAACTATGGGCGGCGCTGTGACCACTGGCATCCAACGGGGGCAGCGCCCGAACCAAATCAGGACGAGTGGGGCTTTCAACGCGCAAAACATCCGCACCTAAATCCGCCATCATAAGTGTGGCGTACGGCCCAGGTAACAGTGTTGAAAAATCCAATACTTTCAATGACTTTAGTGGCTGAGTCATGGTGATTCCTAATTCTTATTATTCTATCTATGTGTTTACCATAACAGGCTTACAACCTGCTTAGCCATAACCCAGCCCCTCATTAAGATTGACCAAAAGTGCCAGTGGATGTCGTCGCTCTTAGGCAGATCTCAAAACTGCTCACGACACCTGTTATTTTTTAGGAGGCCAGTTTCTGGGCGATAAAGCTGGAATGATGTTCGCGCACAAAGTGCTCTTCTTCGAGATAAGGATACCGACAGCCTAAATAAATACGACATTAGCAACATCGTCATATTCGCGCACGCGGGTATCCATTTGTGGGCTTGGTTTGTCACCACATGGATACCAGATAGCTCGTGCCTCACTTCTGGTATGACGAGTTAATTTTTAATCTGCCTTGTATGCTACAGGCTAGCTACCGTCATACTCGCGCACGCGGGTATCCATTTTCGGGGTTGGATAATCGCTCATGGATACCTGATAGTTCGTTCCTCACTTCTGGTATGGCGAGGGGGCATTAATCTTCCTTGTATATTACAGC
>ERZ1027208.255-NODE-255-length-24152-cov-21.697514_pt1 | contig 24152 bp, 21 predicted proteins | sample MGYA00520867_ERZ1027208 | MGnify/ENA primary metagenome ERZ1027208 (study PRJEB33311, sample SAMEA4378413) | marine metagenome | biome: Marine biome; feature: Fjord; material: Water | collected 2014-07-20T08:00:00Z/2014-07-... | depth 75 m ...
GTAGTAATTCCAAGTATTATAATTCTGGTTGTATTAACAGTTTTCTTTTCCGAAAAACTGATATCTATTCTTAAAGCAATATAAATCTATGACGCTTCTTCTGGTTCAGGTGGTTTGTTTTATGATTAAGTGCAGAATATTATACACCATTATTTCTTGCCACCAACCACAATCACAATTTCTCCTTTAGGCGGTTTATTAGTGTAATGTTCCAAGACTTCTTTTGCTGTACCACGAATGGTTTCCTCGTAAAGTTTGGTTAGTTCCCTTGACACTGAAACAGGTCTGTCTTCTCCAAAATATTCACAAAAATGAGCCAATGTTTTTACTAATTTATGGGGGCTTTCGTAAAAAATAATAGTTCGTGTTTCTTCAGCGAGTAATAATAACCTTGTTTGTCTTCCTTTTTTTACGGGAAGAAAACCTTCAAACACAAATTTATCGTTTGGAAAACCGCTGTTAACCAACGCTGGAACAAAAGCTGTTGCTCCAGGTAAACAATCTACTTCAATATTGTTTTCTATACACGCTCGCGTTAACAAAAATCCAGGATCTGAAATAGCTGGTGTTCCTGCATCGCTAATTAACGCCATTGTTGTTCCTCCTTTTAATTTTTGAATTAAGCCTTCAACTGTTTTGTGTTCATTATGCATATGGTGACTTTGCATATGCGTACCAATTTCAAAATGCTTTAAAAGCTTTCCAGAAGTACGCGTGTCTTCAGCTAAAATAAGATCAACTTCCTTTAAAACATCTATAGCTCTAAAGGTTATGTCTTTTAAATTTCCTATTGGTGTGGGAACAATGTAGAGTTTGCTCATATAAGCAATAAATTTATTTTCAAATTTACAATCTTTTTGAATTAGTTTACGCAACCTTTTCATAAATTAGGTATCTAATTAGAAACTACCCAATGTATAAAATCGCTATTTTTTATATTTTTTTGTGCTTTTCAATTTTAAAAGTACAGTCACAAACAACAGATTTAGCAATTGTTGTCGAAGCTCAAAACCTTTCAGGAAACCCTATTTCACAGATTGATATTTTTCAAGAATTTCAATACATCGTTACCATTATAAATTCTGGAAATACGGTTAGTAATGCTACTTTTTCTCAAACAATTAATGCCAATGCAACTGTTTTAAGTTATGCAAGTCAAAATAATTCTGGAGGAGCAACCGATGTAACCGGTTTTAATCTGGCGGGAAATATTTTAACAGGAACCATTGCTACTTTGCCTAACAATTCTAGTGTTGAAGTAAAGGTTGTTGTAAAAGCACCTCAAAATCCAGGTGGTATTGCAACGAATGCTATAATAACAGCTCCTGATGACACTACAGATACCAATCCTTCAAATAACCAATCCATTATTTCTATTGATATAAATGATGTTATTATTGATTTTACTGTAGTGCATTCACAAGTTTCTCCACCGCAGGGCACAGGAATTACAGCTTGGAATGATACTGTAACTTATGAATTTACAATAACCAACAACAGTGCTATAGATTTTCCTTTAGCTAGCTTTTCAGGTAAACTTAATTTAAACTCTAGTATTAATTATGGTAGGCCAGTAGCTCAATTTGAATCTATAACCTGTATTGGCGGCACAAATGGTATGGCTTGTCCAACTATAACCGGAATACCTTCTACACCAACAGTTATAGTTTCAACCCAAAATATTTACACTTACATCAACCCTATTGATTTTAATTCAGGAGGTTCTTTAACGTTTCAAGTAGTTTACAGGTATTTGGAACCGCTTTGTGGTTTCGAGTTTTTACCATTGGAAGTAAATAGCTTTACAACCATAGCTATGAATCATATTAATAATTCTTCTAATACATCTAACCTTGTTTTAACACCATTAATAGAAGCTGATTTATGTCTATTAACCGACATTTGTATTGAGACCACACAAATCACTCCTGCAGCAGACCAAATGGTTAATTGGGATGAACAAGTTACCTTTGTAACTACAGTATGCAACAACGGACCAATAGAAGCTCCTGTTCGATTTTTTCTACAAAATTTATCGACTAATATTGATTGGGACATAATTTCATTAACCTGTAACAGTACAACTGGCGCTATTACTTGTAACGATTTTACACTTCTTGATCAAGACCAGTTTTGGGAAAGTACTGTTTTTGATATGCCACCAAATACCACTATTGAAGTGACTACAGTTGTTGTTTTTTTAGAACCAGATACGTGTTCCACAGGTCCTGTTGAAAATTCTCAAGCACATGTAAGAAGTGGCACAAACATTGTATCTGGAGAAATTTTTGATAGTAATAACACTAATAGTGCCGAAAGTGACTTTGTTATTCTACCTCCTTTACCTATTTGCGATCCTGAAGATGTAGTAGATTTATCTATAACAAAAACCCAAGTAAACCCTGCTTTACCTGAAGGTGGTGATATTTTAACTACCACTGGTTGGGGAGAAATCACTTACGAAATAACTGCATCTAACCCAAGCGATATAGATGCTGTAATTGAGATTTCAGATTTTATGCCTCAAGGTGCAAATCAATTAGCTTCAGCTGTATTAGTCTCTGTAGAATGTATATCGACTACAGGAACCGCGTCTTGTTTTACAATAAACACGACTAATGTTGGTGTTTTATTGGATGGAGAGCCAGAAGCTGGAGTATTGGATACTTTTTGGGAGATTTTACCAGAAGACAATTGGGTTTTACCAGCACAAAGTTCTGTAACTTTTAATGTTATTGTAGACTGGCAGCCAGATTGCTCAGCAGCTCCTATAAAAGTTACTAATAAGGTTTCCATAGCAAGTGTTGATGACATTGCAGATAGCAATGAAGGCAATAACACTGCCATTGCTGAAACTTTTTTCGCGCCTTGTATTGATTTGATAGTGCAAACCTATCCGCAATTTACATCTGCTACAGTTAATCAAAATTTCAATTGGATTGTAGATATTACAAACAGTAACACAAGTTCTAATGCTATTAACATTAATTTTGAGGATATTTTAGGTCCTCAATTTACAATTGCAGGAACACCAACCTGTGTAGTTGTTTCTGGGAATGCAACATGTGTTACCACTTTTAATGTTAGTGGAAATACGATAACTGGAAACATTGCAAATATGGATGCTGCTTCAACCATACAAATTATAATTCCTGTTACAGCTCCAAATTTTGGTGGTGCTTTCACAAATGCAGCTGAAGCAATTCCAGATCCAAATGACAATGAAGAGCTAACACCTGAAACCAATATTTCCATCAGTAACATACAAATAATAGCTCCAATAGTCGAAAAAACGTTTACACCAGACGAAATTATTGTGGGACAACAAAGTGTCCTTGAATTTACGATTACAAATATTTCTGGTAATCCAACACAAACCAATATAGGTTTTACTGACAATTTACCTTTGGGCTTAACTGTTGATGGTGCTATTTCTTGGGTTCAGGATAATGGTTGTACAGCAACTTTTACAGCACAAATAGGAAGTGATATGGTTACTGTTTCTAATTTAGATTTCCCAAGTGGCGTTACTAATTGTACCTTTTCCGTGCCGGTAACTTCAACTATTGCTGGAACTTATTTAAATAATAGCACCAATTTTACTGACCAAAACAATATAGATGTCTCTACCGCAAGTGCCACCTTAAATGTATTACCAGACAATACGAATGTAGATATTGCAGTATTAAAAACGGTTACTCCGTCGGAAGCCTCAATTGGAGATACTGTTGTTTTTACAATTAAAGCAACAAATATTGGCACTACAACGGCAACGAATATTACACTTTTTGAAAACCTGCCTTTAGGATACAACTATGAAACTTCTTCTACGAGTTCTGGTGTTTACGATTCATCAACATATATTTGGGATATACCGATTTTAAACCCAAATCAATCTGAAACTTTAAGTGTATCTGCTCAAATTATATCATCTAATGATCTTTTAAACACAGCTAGTTTACTGAGTCTTACAGAAATTGATAGAGATGAAACTAATAATGAGGATTCAGCTGAGGTTACTGTTGATGATTGTTTGGTGATTTCAAAAGGGTTTTCACCAAATAATGACGGAGATAATGACTTTTTCGTTATTCCTTGTATTGAAGATTACCCTGAAAATAATATTAAGATTTACAATAGGTATGGTACGCTTGTTTTTGAAGCTAACAATTATAAAAACAATTGGGACGGCATACCAAATCAAGGGTTTCCAAAAACAGAAACAGTATTACCAACAGGAACTTATTATTATGTGTTACAAATAGACTCGATTAAAAATCCTTTTGTAAGCTGGGTTTATTTAATTTATTAAGTTTTATTTTTAATTAAATCTGGCTTCTAGAATTTCCATAAAACGCGTTTCATAATCTTCTTTGCCTAACCAATTATTATAATCTGGTTTTATAACATCTTCAATTAAACGTGAGGCTTCGTTGTAAGAACTCGACGTATTTAATTGCGATAGTACGCGGTTATAATCTTCGGCTTTCCCTTCAAATAAATGCTTTATAAACGCTAATTTATCATTTAACCCAACAGCTAACCCTTTAGATTTAAGTTTATCATTTAATGACTTTCTTTCTTCTTCCTCTCTAATTTTAGAAACAGCTTCAAAAATTGGTGTTTCCCTAAAATCGGCAGTTATGTCTTCAAAATCATTTTTATGGTACTTTTTTGGTGAATGCACAGTTTCAAAAATAGCATCTACTTCATCAGACTCTTGAGGCATTTGCGCAACAATATCTTTGATTTTCTCCATTACAGGTTCCATGATATCGTCGTCTTCAACATCGTCTAGATTAATGTATATTTTATCTTCAACTTCAATAGTATCACTTATTTTATTATTGAACGCTGTATCCAACATTCCAAAAAACGAAGAGTCGTTACCAATGGTTGGTATTACATCTTCAAAATTCTCTTGAGCAAACTTTAAAACCGTCAACTTTTCATAAAGTGCAGCAACTTCTGCATGCATTCTATTTACGTCTTCCTTTCCTCTTAGTTTTAAAATCCTGTGAGCTATGCTCATTAACTCTGATTCTAACTTCTTCTTCATAGGTCAATGATTTTTTTATATTTTTTGAATTTAATGCAAATTAGGCTTTTGATTTTTAATAAATTTGAGCCACCTTTATAAAAACGAAAACATATTTCGTTTTAGTGTTAAAATTACAAAATGTTTCTTGAAAATACAGTAAATCAAAAAGAACAATTTGGTTGGATTGAAGTTATTTGCGGCTCAATGTTCTCTGGGAAAACAGAAGAATTAATTCGCAGGCTTAAACGCGCCCAATTTGCAAAGCAAAAAGTCGAAATTTTTAAACCTGCCATAGACGTGCGATATGATGATGAAATGGTTGTTTCTCATGATGCTAACGAAATTCGTTCTACACCAGTTCCTGCAGCAGCTAATATTCCTATTTTAGCAGATGGTTGTGATGTGGTTGGTATAGATGAAGCTCAATTTTTTGATGATGAAATTGTACGTGTATGCAATGACTTGGCCAATAAAGGGATTCGTGTAATTGTTGCTGGTTTAGATATGGATTTTAAAGGTAATCCGTTTGGGCCAATGCCAAATTTAATGGCAACAGCAGAATATGTAACTAAAGTACACGCTGTGTGTACAAGAACTGGAAACTTAGCGCAGTTTAGCTACAGAAAGAACAAAAGCGAGGATTTGGTTTTACTAGGCGAAACAGAGGAATATGAACCTTTAAGTCGCGCTGCTTATTATAAAGCGACCACACGTGAAAAAATAAAGACAATGAAAGTGAACGATGCAGAAGAAATAAAACCTAACCCATCTAAAAATGCCTAAAGCGCAAGAAACCATTCTTGAAATAGATTTAAAAGCATTAAAACATAATTTTGAATTTATTAAATCTAAGCTTAAAAGTGAAACTAAGTTTTTAGCTGTGGTTAAAGCTTTTGCTTATGGTAGTGATGCTGTTGAGGTTGCAAAATATTTACAAGAATTAAAAGTTGATTATTTTGCTGTCGCTTATACAGATGAAGGTATTGCTCTTAGAGATGCTGGAATTACAACCCCTATTTTAGTGCTTCACCCATTACCACTTAGTTTTGAAAGTATTATTAAACGTTGTCTTGAGCCTAGTTTATATTCTAAACGAGTTTTAGAATCTTTTGTGGAAGTTGCTAAAAAAGAAAACCAAAAAAATTATCCTGTTCATATTAAATTCAACACAGGTCTAAATCGTTTAGGCTTCAATGAAAATGAAGTTGAAACCGTATTGTCTTTTATAAAAAATGAGCCATCAGTAAAAATCAAATCTATTTTCTCTCATTTAGCAGCAAGCGAAGATGAAAACGAAAGCGATTTTACAAAAAATCAAATTAAAGCGTTTAAGAGTATTTCAAAAAAGGTCCTAGATATTTTAGATTATCAGCCAATGTTGCATCAATGCAATACGTCTGGTATATTAAATTATCCAGAAGCTCATTTTGATATGGTAAGAAGCGGGATCGGTTTATACGGCTTTGGAAACGATCCAAAAATCAACAAACACCTTAAACCAATAGCTACTTTAAAAACAACTATATCTCAAATTCACCATATTAATAAAGGTGAAAGTTTAGGTTATAACCGTGCTTATATTGCTGAACATTCTACAAAAACAGCTACATTACCTATAGGTCACGCAGATGGTATCTCAAGACAATTTGGAAACCGTAAAGGGTTTGTGATAATAAATAGCCAAAAAGCAGATATAATTGGGAACGTTTGTATGGATATGATAATGGTAGACGTAACTAATATAGTTTGCAAAGAAGGAGATGAGGTTATTGTTTTTGGTAAGGAACATACTGCAGAAGATTTGTCTAAAACCATTAATTCTATTTCTTATGAAATAATTACGGCAGTTTCTCAACGAATAAAACGAGTATTTTATCGATAAAACGATTTTGTTTGTTAATTTTTTTAATCGTTTGTGATGAAAAATTAACTAAATTGTTCTCAAATTAATCATTAACTAACTTAAAAATTAAAAATTATGCTTAAAGAATTTAAGGATTTCATTATGACAGGAAATGTCATTGATTTAGCCGTTGCTGTATTATTAGCCGGGGCAATGGGACTTGTTGTAAACGGTTTTGTTACAGATATTATGATGCCATTTGTAGGTCATTTTGCAGGTGGATTAGATTTTGCTGACATGAAAGTTGTTTTAGATGAAGCTGTAGTGGCTGCTGATGGAACAGTAACTAAAGCAGAAAATGCAATAATGTATGGAAAATGGATCAATGCTATTATTAACTTAATAATTGTTGGTTTTGTTTTATTTATGATTGTAAAAGCATACAATAAAACAAAAACTCCTCCAGCTCCAGCTGCACCTGCAGGACCATCAGAAATTGATTTGTTGAAAGAAATTAGAGATGCCTTAAAAAAATAAGCCTCTTTTAGATAATTATTATAAAAACCGGTTTTAAAATTTAAAACCGGTTTTTTTTGTCTAAATTTTTGTGAAAAAAACAACAGTGATTTTGTTTTTAAGCAACAGAAATACTATAATTTTGTGAGTCTAAATTTTTAAAAAATGAAAATAGCTGTAGTTGGCGTCACTGGTATGGTTGGCGAAGTAATGCGTAAAGTTCTTGAAGAACGTAATTTTACTATAACAGAATTCATTCCTGTGGCATCTGAGAGATCTGTTGGAAAGCAAATCATATTTAAAAATAAAGAATATACCATTGTTGGGCTAAAAGATGCTGTTGCAATGCAACCTGATATTGCTTTATTTTCTGCTGGAGGAGACACCTCTTTAGAATGGGCTCCAAAATTTGCCGAAGTTGGCACAACTGTAATCGATAATTCTTCAGCCTGGAGAATGGATCATAGCAAAAAACTAATTGTTCCAGAAATAAATGCCAACTCGCTTACAAAAGAAGATAAAATCATAGCAAACCCTAACTGTTCTACTATTCAAATGGTAATGGCATTAGCTCCTCTTCATAAAAAATATAAAATTAAGCGTATTGTCGTTTCAACATATCAATCTATTTCTGGTACTGGAGTTAAAGCCGTCCAGCAATTAGAAAACGAAATGGCTGGTATTAAAGGCGAAATGGCATACCATTACCCTATACATAAAAATGCTATTCCTCATTGTGATGTATTTGAGGAAAACGGTTACACTAAAGAGGAAATGAAATTAGTTCGTGAAACTCAAAAAATCCTTGACGATAAAACCATAGCTGTTACGGCAACCGCTGTTAGAATTCCAACTTCTGGAGGGCACAGTGAGGCCATTAATGTTGAATTTGAAAAGGATTTTGATTTAAATGAAGTAAGAAAAATTTTATCAGAAACTGATGGTGTTACAATACAAGACAATGTTGATGTAAACACTTACCCAATGCCTCTTTATGCCAATGGAAAGGATGATGTTTTTGTGGGTCGTATTCGTAGAGATGGCTCTCAACCCAATACACTAAATCTTTGGGTTGTAAGTGATAACTTAAGAAAAGGAGCCGCTACCAACACAGTGCAAATTGCAGAATACTTAGTTAAATACAACTTAGTATAACTTCATAAAAACCTATATTTCACCATTTTAGTTGTTCCTAAGAATCTATTTTTTATCTTAGTAACCCTTAACTTAAACAAAATGGTGAAATATTACTCTTCTTTTTTAATTACTATTGTTTCTTTTGGTATTTTTTCTTGTGCTTCGGACAGTGAATACGTCCCAGATCCTGAGCCAGAAACAATTGTTAGTCCTGTTGTTTTCAATATAGAAAATGTACCTTATCAATCTCTTTCTGAGTATAATTTTTTTGAGGGCGAATTAAAAAACCTCGAGCCAGTATATGGGGTTTTACCTTATAGCTTAAACTCTACACTCTTTAGCGACTATGCAAAAAAGAAACGTTTTGTCTGGATGCCAGAAAACAGTACCGCAAGCTATATAAATGACTATTCTTCCTTGGATTTCGAGGTTGGAACTGTTCTAATTAAAAATTTCTATTATGATAATGTTCAACCAAATAATAATACCAAAATTATTGAAACAAGGTTAATGATCAAAAAAGAAACGGAATGGGATTTTGCTAATTACGTTTGGAATGATGAACAAGATGAAGCTTTTTTAACTGAAGATGGCAGTTTCGTTGATTTAGAATGGATACAAGACGATGATGTAAAAAGCACAAACTATAGAATACCCTCACAATCAGAATGTTTTACCTGTCATAATAAATTCGGAACTCCAGTTCCAATTGGGCCTAAACCACAAAATATTAATCGCGATTTTCTATATTCAGATGGAAACAAAAATCAATTAGAAAAGTGGGTAGAATATGGTTACCTAAACTCTAGTTATCCAACTATTATAAACTCTACAGTTAAATGGGATGACACATCACTTCCACTAGATTTAAGAGCACGTTCTTATGTAGATATAAATTGTGCGCATTGCCATAATGAAGAAGGTTATTGTGAGTACAGACCAATACGTTTTGCCTTTAATGAAAATGATAATTTAATTAATATGGGAGTCTGTGTAACCCCAGACACAAACATTGATAATTCTTTAACACATATTGTAGCACCAAATAGCCCTAACGAATCAGTTGTTTATTTTAGAATGAAATCAACTTTAGAAGAATATAGAATGCCATTATTAGGCAGGACATTAGAACATGAAGAAGGGGTTCGCCTTATTGAAGAATGGATTAATTCCTTAACAACAAATTGTGAATAAATTAAGTCTGAACTATTATGAAAAAAATTACTTTACTATTAATGTCATTCGCTTTAGTTTTCTCTATTGAAGCTCAAACTTATGTTCAAGAAAACTTTAACACAGGAATACCTGTTTTGTGGAATATTACAGATGCTGGTGATACCACTGGTGATTCTTGGTATTCAGGGCAAATAGATGGTGATTCATTAGACGGAACCAATGCAGCAATTGTGGATAGTGACGCTCAAGGAAATGGACCTCATCTTATTGAAACATTAACTACTCCTGTCTTTGATGCTTCAAGCGCAGTCTTTTTATACTTAGATTTTGATCAATATTATAATAATTATTCAACAGACACGGCTATTATCGAGGTTTTTGATGGAACTAATTGGATTGAAGTTTTAAACCAATCTACAGATATTGGAGCCTTTAACAACCCTAATTATAAGCATATTGATATTACTGCCTATAAAAATGCTAATATGCAAGTTCGTTTTGTTTACGATGACAATGATGCTTGGGCTTGGTTTTGGGTTCTGGATAATGTTCATATTTATAATTCACTCTGTAATAACCCTTCAAATATTGCTGTTGCTAGTGTTACAGAATCTTCTGCAATAATTTCTTGGACTCCTGGTGGAAGTGAAACCTCTTGGGAAGTTGTGGTACAACCTGCTGAATCTGGTCTTCCAACTGGTTCAGGAACTACAGTAAACAGCTCTCCATACAATGTTGTTGGTTTGGCTGTAAGTACTACATATGAAATTTGCATTAGAAGCAACTGTGGCATAGATGGATTTTCTAATTGGATATGTGGCTCCCAATTCACGACAGCAGCTGCTCCTGCTCCAATTACATTCACAGAACAGACTATTTCAACTACAGGAACAAATAGAGCCGTTGTAGATATGAATGGTGATTTTTTAGATGATATTGTTTCTATTAATTCTACAAATATTAATATTCAAGAACAACAAATTGGAGGTGGGTTTATTGAAAAAAACATTACAACACCTGCTGCAGATTTTACACCTTCTTGGAGTTTAGCTGCTGCAGATTTTGATGGTAATGGTTTTACAGATTTACTTTACGGAGCTGGTTCTGGAGTTACTTTTATGAAAGCAAATGCTGATGGTACCGCTTTCACTGAGATTTCTGGTTCTCAAGATATATTTTCTCAGCGTTCAAATTTTATCGATATTAATAATGATGGTCATTTAGATGCTTTCGTTTGCCATGATGTAGAACCTAATGTCTACTATATAAATGATGGCTCTGGAAATTTAACGTTCTATCAAGGCGCGCAATATGACAATGGTTGTGATGCAGAACCCACAGAAATAGATCTAATTGGAGCTAGTGGTGGTTTAGGAATTTATTGTAGTGGCGGAAACTATGGCTCAATTTGGTTAGATTATGATAACGATGGTGATCAAGATATGTTTATAGCCAAATGTGGAGGAGAAGAAGCTAGAAGAACAAATCAGATGCATACAAATAACGGCGATGGTTCTTTTACTGAAAATGCGGCAGCAATTGGTTTGGCAGATCCTATGCAAACATGGTCATCTGCTTGGGGAGATTATGATAACGACGGTGATATGGATGTTTTTGTTGGAGCAAGCTCAGGAACTCACAAACTAATGCGGAATGATATTGATACATCTGGAGTGTTTACAGAAGTAACCAGTGGATCAGGAATATTGACATTAACAGATACCGGAATTGAAAATGTTACATATGACTTTGATAATGATGGAAACCTTGATGTTGCCTCAAACGGAAATATATTATTTGGAAATGGGGATATGACATTCTCAGTAAATGAAAACATTATCCCAAATGGTGGTTCTTTTGGAGACCTTAACAACGACGGATTTATTGATGCATTTGGAGGTAGTATTTATATGAACGACATCAATACAAATAATTGGATAACAATAAATACAATAGGAACAACAAGCAACATAAATGGCATAGGAGCTCGTATTGTTTTAGAAACTAGTTCAGGAACACAAATAAGAGATGTAAGAAGTGGTGATGGATTTAGGTATATGAATACTTTAAATTCACATTTTGGAATTGGCACAGATACTTCAATAATTTCTATAACGATTACTTGGCCTTCTGGAATTATTGATCAAATACTTAATCCTTCTCTTAATCAAACTTTAACAGCTATTGAAGGTGAGAATCCATTAAGTGTGGATGAGTTTTTAGTAAATAATTTAATACTCTTTCCAAATCCAACTTCGCACAATTTAAACCTTAGTTCCTCATACAATTTTGATAAGGCTAATTTTTCAATTTTCGATATTTCAGGGAGACTTATCGTTAAGGGTAAATTTGAATCCAATACAATAGATGTTTCTAAATTACAATCTGGAAACTATATTTTGAAAATTTCTAATAATAATGTTATAACTGCACAAAAATTTATAAAAAAATAAAAAGCTCAATTTACTAAAAAGCTCTTGTGTAAATTATACAAGAGCTTTTTTGTTTATTTTTGAGTACATAAACACAACTCACTATGAAAAAAATAGCATTTTGCTTATTAACATTTTCAATAATTATGTCTTGTAAAGAAGAGCAAAAACAACGAAAAAAAATTACAGTTACATACCCTGAAACTAAAAAAGTAGATACTGTTACAAATTATTTTGGCACAGATGTAAAAGACCCTTATAGGTGGTTGGAAGACGATAAAAGTGAAGAAACTGAAGCTTGGGTAGCAAAACAAAATGAAGCAACTTATGGCTATTTAGACAATATTCCTTACCGAAAAGAGCTGCAAAACAGACTAGAAAAATTATGGAACTACGAAAAAATAGGCTCGCCTTTCAAGAAAGGTGAGAATACCTATTTTTATAAAAATAATGGACTTCAAGATCACTATGTTGTTTATAAAAAAGATGGAGATAAAGACGAAGTGTTTTTAGACCCCAATACCTTTTCAGAAGACGGAACCACTTCTTTAGCTGGTTTAAGTTTTACTGAAGATGGCAAACTAGCAGCATACTCTATTTCTGAAGGTGGAAGCGATTGGAGAAAAGTAATTGTTATAAATGCTGAAACACGAGAAATAATTGAAGACACGATCAAAGATGTGAAATTTAGTGGTATTTCATGGAAAGGAAACGATGGCTTTTTCTACTCAAGTTATGACAAACCAAAAGGAAGCGAGTTATCTGCCAAAACGGACCAACATAAAGTTTACTTCCATAAATTAGGAACACCTCAAAAAAATGATGCTATTGTTTATGGCGCAACTCCTGAAGAGAAACACAGATATATAGGTGCAGACGTGACCAAAGACGAACGTTATATGATACTTTCTGCTTCTGTTTCAACATCAGGTAATAAATTATTCATTAAAGATCTAACACAATCAAATTCAAAATTAATTACTATTTTAAATCATACAAATTCTGATACTTATCTTATAGAAAATGTTGACAGCAAATTGTACTTATACACTAACCTAAATGCACCAAACGGAAAAATTGTTACTGTAGATGCTACAAATCCTTCTGAAGAACACTGGAAAGATTTTATCCCAGAAACGGAAAACGTTCTGTCCATCTCAAAAGGTGGTGGCTATTTATTCGCAGAATATATGGTTGATGCTGTTTCTAAAGTAAAACAATACGATTATGATGGTAAACTAATTCGTGAGGTAGAATTACCTGGCATAGGAAGTGTAGGCTCTATAGGTGGTGAAAAAGAAGACAAAGAATTGTACTATTCATTTACTAATTACAACACTCCAAGCAGCATTTATTTATATAATGTAGAAACTGGAGAATCTAAAGTCTATTGGAAACCAAATATCGATTTTAATAGTGACGATTACGAGTCTAAACAAGTGTTTTACAACTCAAAAGATGGCACAAAAATCCCAATGATAATAACCTATAAAAAAGGTATAGACCTGAATGGCAAAAACCCAACCATTCTGTATGGTTATGGTGGTTTCAATATTAGTTTAACACCTAGTTTTAGTATTACAAATTCAGTTTGGTTAGAACAAGGTGGTATTTATGCAGTGCCTAATTTACGTGGTGGTGGCGAATATGGTAAAGAATGGCATAAAGCAGGAACTCAAATGCACAAACAAAATGTATTTGACGATTTTATCGCCGCGGCAGAATACCTAATAGCAAACAATTATACTTCATCAGATTATTTAGCCATTTCAGGGCGTTCTAACGGAGGTTTATTAGTTGGTGCAACAATGACACAAAGACCAGGTTTAATGAAAGTAGCATTGCCAGGCGTTGGTGTTTTAGATATGTTGCGTTACCATACATTTACAGCTGGTGCTGGTTGGGCTTACGATTATGGAACCTCTGAAGATAGTAAAGAAATGTTTGAGTATATGAAAGCATATTCACCTGTTCACAATGTAAAAGAAGGCGCACAATACCCTGCAACAATGATCACAACTGGAGATCATGATGATCGCGTTGTACCAGCTCACAGTTTTAAATTTGCTGCCGAATTGCAAGACAAGCAAACAGGAAATAACCCAACATTAATTAGGATAGATGTAAAAGCTGGTCATGGTGCTGGAAAACCTGTGAGTATGCAAATTCAAGAATGGGCAGACATTTATGGTTTTACCCTATACAATATGGGTTATGATGTTTTACCAACTACAATGAAAGAAGATTTAAAAGATTAAATGAAGCTTTTTACATTTTAAAAAAAATCGTCAATTCGAGTTAATTTTATGACTCTTTAGGTCATAAAACTTGTATCGCGAATAAATAACTTGTTCTCGATACGATTTTCTGTCTAAAATCACTCGAACAGACGTTAATAAGTATAATTTTTCAAAACACAAAAATGTTAGATGAATTTCATCATATTAAAACCGGTTGGTAATATTCAAGCGGTTTTTTTTATACTATTTTTGTGTCATTAAATTAATGAATGCTACAAGTAAAAAACATATCCTTCAGCTATAAAAAAGATAAGATTTTAGATAACATAAGTTTTTCTGTGAATCAAGGTGAACACATTTCTATTATTGGAGAAAGCGGTTCTGGAAAAAGCACGCTTTTAAAACTGCTTTATGGTGAATATGATTTAAACGAAGGACAAATATTATGGAAAAATGAAGAGATTTTAGGTCCAAAACATAATCTTGTAGTTGGTTACGATTTTATGAAATATGTCGCTCAAGAATTTGATTTAATGCCATTTATTACTGTGGAAGAAAATGTTGGAAAATTCCTCTCAAATTTCTTTCCAGAGGAAAAAAAAGAGCGCACGGCAGAATTATTAGAAGTTGTAGAACTAACAGTGTTTGCAAAAACTAAAGTAAAAACCTTAAGTGGTGGTCAAAAACAGCGTGTTGCATTAGCACGTGCATTAGCTAAACAACCCGAAATAATCTTATTAGACGAGCCATTTAGCCACATAGATAACTTTAAGAAACAATCGCTTAGACGTAGTTTGTATCGCTATTTAAAAGAAAAAAACATAACCTGTATTGTGGCTACTCATGATAAAGAAGATGTTTTAGGATATGCCGATAAAATAATTGTTTTAAACGATGCAAAAATAGTGGCAAACGATTCTCCAGAAAACTTATATAAAACTCCAAAAACAGGATTGATTGCTTCATTTTTTGGTGAATTTAATGTAATAAATGGTACAATACTTTATGCCAATCAATTGAAGGTTGTAGAAAATTCTGACTTAAAAGTCTTAGTAAAACAGTCTTATTTTAAAGGGAATTGTTATTTAATTGAAGGTGATCTTAATGGTGAAAAAGTATTTTTTGAGCATCATAAACAATTATCCTTAGAGTTAGAAGTGTTTTTGAATATTACTTGCAAGTAACAACAGCACAATAATTCCCATGATGGGTCATTGAAAACAAATCTGGCTGTTCTTCGTTTTTGAGAAACAATTTAGGGATTCCTATTTTGTTTTTTTTTATTTTTAAATCTTCAAATAGCACATTTTTAATATCTGAAAACGCTTTTAAAATAGCATTATGATTTAGGTTGCTCTGAATACCTAAATTAGCATTTTCAACTTCAAAAATTTTACTTTTATAAAAATTAGGATCTTCTTGAAAGGCAAGACTATAAATGTAGCCTTTAGTTACTTTAGACTGAATTTTGAATTTAATCTTATTAATAGACACATATCCTTCTGTTTTGGAAATCAATTTGCAAACCAAGATTTTAGGATTAAAAAAACGGACGTCTTCTTTTTGTAAATACGCTTTGTATGCGCTTTCTTTCATACTCCATAATAACCAAACCATTTCAAAAGGATTAGTTTCTTTGTGAATATATTGTTGTTCTTCAGCAGTAAAAACTTTGTCTAAAAACCGTGGCCGTTGCCAATTGGAATCTTTGGCTGCTTGTTTTAAATCAACAATATCATTACCAATCATTTTATGATACTTTGTTATTAATAATTTCCATCGCTGCTTTTACAGATAGCATTTTTTCCATTTCTTCATTTTCGATTCTAATGTCAAATTCGTCTTCAACATCCAAAATAACATCAACTAAATTTGCTGAATTAATTTTTAAATCATTTATAAAATCTGTGTCTTCAGATAAATTCTTGAAAGCTTCCTCATCTTGGATATAAGGCTCAACTATCTTTTTCAATTTGGCAATCAATGTTTCGTTTTTCATATTTTATTTAATATCTCTTAAAAATAATACATCCATTTACATCACCAAAACCAAAACTTGCTTTAATAGCTATATTTATCTCTTTTTTTAATGTTTTTTTAGGGATTTTTTCCTCATCAATTAACTCTAGAATCTCAGGATGTACATCGTCGCAATTAATATTCTGGAATATAAACTGCTCTTTTAACTGCATAACCGTTGCAACACTTTCTATTGAACCTGCGGCTGCCAAACAATGACCAACCATAGATTTTAATGAATTTATGTATGGAAAATCTTTCCCTTTTCTATCTAATGCTTTCGTCCAATTTTCAATTTCCAAACCGTCTTTGGATGTTGCTGTTAAATGTCCATTAATAACATCTATTTCTGATGGATTAATTTTTGCATCTTCTATAGCGTCTTTAATACAACATTGCACGGCTTCAGAATTTGGCGCAGTCATTGTGCCTCCATTACGTTGTCCACCAGCATTAATTGCACCTCCCAAAACCTCAGCATATATAGTTGCATTACGCTCTAAAGCACTTTCTAAAGATTCTAAAACCAAAGCTCCCGCGCCACTTCCAGGTACAAAACCACTAGCTGATGCACTCATTGGTCTTGATCCTTTTTCTGGAAAATCATTGTGTTTATAGGTCATTACTCGCATAGCGTCAAATCCGCCCCAAATGTAAGCGCCATCATCACTACAACTTCCAACCAACATTCTTTTTGCTTTTCCAGATTGAATACGTTCAAAGCCTAAAATAATGGCTTCTGTTCCTGTTGTACAAGCCGAGGAATTTGTTGTTACTTGATTTCCAAGACCTAAAATTCCGCCTAAATAAGCACTAATGCCACTTGCCATAGTTTGAACCACAACTGTGCTTCCCAGTCGTTTTACTTCTTTATTATCTAACTTATAAATGGCTTCTCTGAATTTTTCAACACCTGATGTTCCTGTGCCAAAAATAGTTCCGCTATCAAAATCCAAATTACTGTTTTCGTCTATTAAAAACCCAGCATCTTTCCAAGCATCAATTCCTGCAATACAACCATATAAAATGCCTGAACTATTAAATCCCCTTAATTGTAAAGCAGTTAAATATTTAAGCTTTTTTTCTTCAGAAATAGTTGGAATACCACCAATACAACACGAAAAATTCAAGTCTTCCAATGCTTTGTGAAAAGTGATTCCAGATTTCCCTTTTTTTATTGCGTTTGTAAATTCATACAAACCAACTCCATTTGGTGCTACAACTCCCATACCAGTAATGACAACTCTATTTTTCATCTGTTGCTGGTTTTATCATTCCTGAAACAACACCTCTACACACCAATTCATTTTTAGAATTAAATAGCTTCACTTTACATTTTAGTTTATTAAATCTGAAATATTCTTTTTCTGATACCACCATAACTTTTTCATTAGGAAAAACCGGTAAAAAAAAATCCACTTGGCTGGATGTTAACGCTATTTGAAAATTATCTTGAGGTGTGATTTCATCCTTCATTAAATAGATTCCTAAACAAACGACTCCTATTTGTGCCATACATTCTGTTAGAATAACACCTGGTGTTATTGGGTTATTTTTAAAATGGCCTTGATAGAAATATTCGTCTTTCTGGAATGTATAATGTCCCGTTATCCCTTCATTTGAAATCATAGTCAGATCATCAACAAACAAAAAAGGATGCTGGTATGGAAGTGATTTTATAATTTCTTTACTGTTCATCCTTCTAACTTAAACTTTCTCCTCCGTCAACTTTTAAAATGGTTCCGTTAATCCAAGCTGCTTCGTCCCTACTCAACAAGTAAACCACATTTGCCACATCTTCTGGAAGTGTTAAACGCTTAAAAGGATTTCTTAATAAACTATGTTCTTTTATTTTTTCACTACCTGGAATCATACGTAATGATGCTGTGTCTGTCACACCTGCTTGAATGCAATTTGCTCTTATTCCAAAAGGCGCAAACTCTAATGCGATGTTTCTGGTAATAGCTTCAAGGGTTACTTTTGCTGCTGAAACCGCAGCGTAATTTTTCCACGCTTTTGTATTGCCTTCGCTTGTAAAACTCAATATTCTTGCATCTTCAGCAAATAATTGTGCTTCAAAAAGTGCTTTGGTCCAATCGTACAAGCTTATTGCCATTGCATTGATTGTTAAATTGAAATCATCAGTCTTAAGCATTGGTTTTTCATTATCAACCATAGGCTTTAAATTCCCTTTTGCAACACTATGAACCAGTGTTCTTATTTTACCTTCAAACCCTAAAATGTCTTTTAATTCTAAAATAACTTCGTCTCGTTTTTCAGCTTTAAAAGCATCTACATTAAAAGACTTAAACGTAACACCTTCTTTTTTTATGCCATTAAATTCTTTTTCAATTTCAGTTTCTTGCATTCTTGAATTTCGATGAATGATACAAATGTTCATACCGTGTTTTGCCAACTTTTTAGCTGTTGCTAATCCTAATCCGCTTGAACCACCTAAAATGATTGCCCAATAATTTGTGTTTTCAAATTCTTTTACCATTCTAATAAAATTCGTTGTGCTGAAAATCCTGGGCCAAAACTCAACATTAAACCTTTGTCTCCTTTTGGTAAATTTCTATCCATAAAACGTTCTAAAACGTAAAGTACTGTTGCACTTGACATATTTCCGTATAGTTTTAAAACCTCTTTGGTATCATCAATATTTTTACCTAATGAACCAAATAGTTCTTCAACGGTTTGTACAATTTTTTTTCCTCCCGGATGAAAAATCAAATGATCAATGTCTTCAATTGCATAATTATTTCGTTCTAAAAAAGGATGTACAATTTTTGGAAAGTGATTGGAAATGGTTTCTGGAACCGATTTGTCTAAAATCATTTGTAAACCAGTATTCCTTAATTTAAAACCCATCATATGTTCAGCATCATAAAAATGATACATTGCTTCATCAATAATTTTTGGCCCCTTTTCGTCTTCGTAAGAAGATAAGATAACACTAGCTGCTCCATCTCCAAAAATAGCAGCACTTACAATATTTACCATAGAAAAATCTTCTAATTGAAATGTTGCAGTGGGCGATTCTACAGCAATAACTGCTGCTCGTTTATTAGGATTAGCTTTTAAAAAATTCTTTGCATAAATAATGCCCGAAACACCAGCTGCGCAACCCATTTCTGTTACTGGAAGTCTCACAATATCTTGTTTCATCCCTAACTTATTAATTAAATAAGCATCTAAAGACGGAATCATAATACCAGTACAACTTACTGTAATTATATAATCGATATCTGTTGGTTTTAAATTTGCCTTATCTAAAGATTTTAAAAGTGCTTTTTCAGCAAGAAGAATAGATTCTTTGGCATAAATATCATTTTTTTCTTCAAAGGATGTGTTTAAAAAAACGTCTTCGGCATCCATAATAGAGTAGCGGCGATCTACTCCTGCATTTTCAAAAAGCTTTATAACTTTTCGTTTAAAACGCTCTTCCTGACCAGACAACCAAATATTTAAATAGGGAATAATATCCTTAGTTTCTCTGGTATATTTTGGTAATTGTTTAGCTACTGCCGTTATTTTAACACTCATTTATTTCTTTTGTAAAATCCATTTATATCGAAAAGCCCATTTCCATTCTATACTACTTTTTGCTCCAATTTTATTTGATATGCCTTCTAATTCTTCTCTTTTAAATCCTCTTAAAACAGATGTCAATCCGTCTTCAATTATCATCTTGTTTTTTATTGTAATTGATAATAATTTGAATAAATAATAAGCTAGACGATGCCTGTGCAAATCGTTTACAACAATTCCTAATGTTGCTTTTTGTAGCGTTTTAGATAAAAAAGCTACCAATTGCTCCTCTTTAAAATGGTGTAAAAACAAAGTGGCAACAACAACATCATAAGTTCTGTTTTGAAATTCTTCTGAAAAAATATCTTCACTTGAAAATGAAATCTCAGGATAATTTAACGACAATTCATTAGCATATTCTATAGCTGTTGCGTTAGCATCTACACCAATTAATTTCATTTTATATCCTTCTTTTCTTCCAAAATTGGCAATATCCCTTAAAATATCTCCATGTCCACAACCAATATCTATAATGCTCAATTGTTTGTCTTTAGGGTAATTTTCAAGTAACTCTTGTAATGCTTTTACCGTTACCTTGTTTCCTCCTAACCATCGATTTATTTTCTCAAGTTTATCTAATGTGTCTCGCAACAAATCGCCGCCAATTGAGAAATCGTCCATAATTTCTGCTGCATCTGTTCTATATTTTGTGTTGACTAAAACACTCATTTTACTTGCATTGGTTTGCCGTGTGTTCTTTTTATGATTTGTGGTAACAAAAATGGAACTGCTTTTAAAAACACTATTAAAAATTCAGCTAATTTATTTTGACTGAACAAATTTGCTACAAAATGACCTGTTCTTAAACGTGACTTAAACTCACTATTCCATTCTCTAAGATATGCTTTTTCCAAAGCTTCTCTAGACTTTATTTCGCTAGTGAAATATTTTAAAATGAGTTGAGATGCTATTTGTGCACTACGAATTGCCATACTCATTCCATTACCACATAAAGGATGTATCATACCTGCGGTATCACCACACATTATAATATGGTTTTCGATAGGAGTTTTTGTAGAAAATGAAATTTGACTTATGGTTAAAGGCATATTGAAAACTGGTTTAGATGTTTCAAAAATGGTTTTTAAATAGCGGTTTTTGAATACTACTTTTTGCTGAAATTCATTAATATCCTTATATTTTTTAAAAGCTTCAAAATTGGTTATATAACATAAATTAATATGATTGTTTTCAACTTTTGAAACGCCACAGTATCCACCTTTAAAATTATGAAGCGCTACTAGATCTTCTGGGAAATTTCCTTCTAAGTGGGTTTTAACAGCAAGAAACGGTGATTTTTTTTTGATGAAATCACGATTTAATTCTACGTCTAAATTGGATCGTTTGCCATAAGCTCCTATTGCAATTTTAGATTTAAACTTTTTTTTGCTTTTTGTTTCAATTAAAAATTCATCATTTATAAATTGAATATTAGTTACTGTATCTTGAAGCATAGAAACTTTATTTTGTTTTGCTTTTTCAGCTAGTGCATTGTCTAATGTAAACCGACTAATTCCAAATCCACCTAATGGTAAACCTGATTTTATAAGTCTGTTTTTGGGTGTTGAAAGCTCAAAATGGGTGATTTTTTTTGCCCCTAGTTTAAAAACATCTACCTCTAAGTAATTTAGATAAGGTAAGACTTCATTTGAAATATATTCGCCACAAACTTTATGCTTTGGATATTCGTTTTTTTCAATAACCAAAACTTTTAAATCGTATTTAGATAAGTGAATAGCACTGGTTAAACCTGCTAAACCACCACCAATTACAATAATATCTGTAGTTGAATCCAGTGTGCTCAATATAATTTCTTTTCTAAATCAATTTTCTTAAAGATAAGCTGATTTTAGCAAAGTTGGAAATTATATTATGTCTGTAATAGTTAAATTATTTGTTCTAAAAGTAATAGTGTCACCAATTGTTTTGGAGAATAGCAACTGACCTATTGGCGTATTGGGAGAAATTGCAAAAAATGATTTGCTTTCTACCTCTAAAATTCCAGCACTAATAGCAATGTAATAATTTCCATTAGTCGTGTAGATAATACTTCCTAAACTTACTTTATTAGATGTTTTTAAAGCATCTACTTTTGAGAGGTTTTCTCTTATTTTCAAAATTTCAGCTAACTGATTTCCTGCTTTCTCTCTTTCTATCTGAAGCATCGCACGACCTGTTTCATGTTTGTCTCCAGCGCTACTTTTGGTCTCAGAAGTTAGAGACTCTTGAATTTCTGAAATAGTATTTTGAATAGTAAGCAATCTATTGTCAACAAATATTTTACATTGATTATATAATGCTTCTTTAATTTTTAGAGCATTTTTCATTTTTCAACTTTAAAATTTAAAACACCAATGTAATTCATTTGATTAACTATCCAATTCTTTCTGCTTTGAATGTAATTTGAAGATGGATTCGCTTTATATTTTCTTGGGTTTGGTAATATAGAAGCTATTGCAGCTGCTTCCTGTTTTGACAATTTTGATGCTGTTTTTTTGAACCAATATTGAGAAGCAGCTTCGGCACCATAAACACCATTTCCCATTTCAATACTGTTTAAATACACCTCTAAAACTCGATCTTTAGACCAAATTTTTTCAATTAAAAAAGTGAAATAGGTTTCTAAACCTTTACGCAACCAACTTCTTTGTGGCCAAAGAAATACGTTTTTAGCTGTTTGCTGACTTATTGTGCTTCCTCCTTTTATGCGTTTCCCTTTACTATTGTTTTCGTAGGCTTTTTCTATGGCTTCAACATCAAATCCGTTATGAGTTAAAAACTTTTGATCTTCGCTACAAATCACAGCTAATTGTATGTTTTTTGAAATGTTCTCCAAAGGAACCCAGTCGTGTTTCCAAGCCATTTTATTTTCACTTTCAAAATAACGTATTACCATTAAAGGTGTTATTGGAACTGGGACATATTTATACAAAACAACCAAACCAATGGATAGAGCAAAAAACCAGAAAATTAATTTTAAAAGAAATCTATATAATCGTTTCATAAACTATTCTATTAATTGTGCTAATTCTTGACCAATTAAAGAGCCAATTGCAATTCCCATTCCGCCTAGTCTCACGCCACAATATACATTATTAGAAAGCTGTTTTACAATAGCTTTTTTTTGATTCCCAACACCCATAATACCACTCCAACGGTGTTCAACTTCAAATGAAGTTTCTGGCAAAATAGTTGTTTTTAATAGTTCTTCTAATTTATTTTGAATGATGTCTGTTTGATTGAATTCTGCAGTCTCTTCTCCCTTAAAATCTAGGTTTCTTCCTCCTCCAAAAAGAATTCTATTATCTATATTTCTAAAATAATAATAACCTCTATCCAAATGAAACGTGCCTTTAATATGAAGGTTTTTTATTGGTTTTGTTATTAATACTTGTGCTCTTGCTGGTTTAACTTCTTCATCTATTAACTGAGATGCAAAGCCGTTTGTTGCAATGAGTAATTTTGATGTTGAAAATTCAAATTTATTTGTTTGGATTTTTACTGAATTAGAATCTTCTGAAAAACTTTCAATACTAATGTTGTTTAGTATTTTAACGCCTTTTTTTTGTGCTTTTTGAAGCAAGGCTTCCATCATTTTTCCTGTATCAATTTGCCCTTCAAACTGATTGAAAATGTATTCCTTTTTAATATTTCTAAACTTAAAAATATTCTCCTTTATATTGAATACATCCGACTTAAAAATAGGGTTTAATAATCCATTGATGTTCTTTCTATTGCTAATACAGGCTTCAAATAATGCATCATCATTATTGTTGAAAAGCTCAAAACCTCCATTGTTCTGATAACCAATCGTTTTATCTCCTAAACTATTCCTTAGCAATTTAAGTCCTTCAATACGTTTGTATATAAGATTCAAAACCTCTTGTTCTGTATGAGTGTTTAGATCGTCAAGTATTTCACTAAGGCTTCCAAAACAGGCAAATCCTGCATTTTTTGTGCTTGCTCCTTGAGGCAGCATTCCTTTTTCTAATATGATTATTTTAGCCTTAGGAAACATTTCTTTTAATACTATTGCAGTATTTAATCCTACTATACCACTACCAATTATTGTATAATCGATGCTTGTTAACCAACTTTTTATCTGCCGCTTATACACATCTCCGAGCCCACGAGACCGTACTAGATCTCGTATGCCG
>ERZ1027208.256-NODE-256-length-24089-cov-48.235874_pt1 | contig 24089 bp, 29 predicted proteins | sample MGYA00520867_ERZ1027208 | MGnify/ENA primary metagenome ERZ1027208 (study PRJEB33311, sample SAMEA4378413) | marine metagenome | biome: Marine biome; feature: Fjord; material: Water | collected 2014-07-20T08:00:00Z/2014-07-... | depth 75 m ...
TTAATACTCCTACTTAAACCTTACTATTTTTAAGGTTTGCTTTTTTCATTAAACCCTCATATTGCTGCGACATAAGGTGAGATTGCAACTGCGCAATAAAATCCATAACAACAACAACAATAATTAACAATGACGTACCACCGAAATAGAATGGAACGTTCCAATATACAATCAAAAACTCAGGCAATAAACAGACGGCTGTTATATATATAGCTCCAAGAAGCGTTAACTTAGTAATCACAGCATCAATATACTTTGTTGTTTGTTCACCAGGCCTGATCCCTGGGATGAAAGCACCAGACTTCTTTAAGTTATCAGATGTATCCCGAGAATTAAAAACTAATGCCGTGTAAAAGAAACAGAAGAATATTATCGCTGCGGCATAAAACATCACATAAATTGGCTGACCTGGAGACAGCATGGAGGATATATCTTGCATCCAACCCATCCCATCATTACTGCCAAACCAACCAGCTATCGTGGATGGAAACAAAATAATACTTGAGGCAAAGATCGGAGGAATCACACCAGCCATATTTAACTTAAGTGGCAAAAAGCTAGATTGTCCAGCTAGAACCTTATTTCCTTGCTGCCTTTTAGCATAATTAATTTTAATGCGCCGCTGGGCTCGTTCGACAAAAATAACAAAAGCAGTTACACCTATGGCCAAAATAAATAACACGATGACCATAAATGAGTTCATCTCACCTGTACGAACCAATTCCAATGTCCCACCAATGGCAGAAGGTAACCCTGCAACAATGCCTGCAAAAATAATGAGAGAAATACCATTACCGATTCCTCGTTCTGTAACTTGTTCGCCAAGCCACATCAGAAAAAGTGTTCCACAAACAAGAGTTACTACAGCAGTAAACAAGAAAGTCATACCAGGATTAAATACAACCGCAAGACCACCAGCAGTTTGACCTTGAATAGCACTAGCAACACCAATTGCCTGGAAAGTTGCTAAAACAACCGTAAAGTAGCGGGTGTATTGGGTGATTTTTCTCTTTCCTGATTCACCTTCTTTTTTTAATTGCTCAAATTTAGGGACAACAGATGTCATTAGTTGAATGATAATTGAAGCTGAGATATACGGCATTATACCCAGTGCAAAGATACTTAATCTTTTAAGCGCCCCACCTGAAAACATATTAAACATATCAAGGATAGAGCCCGCTTGCTGTTCAAACATTAACGCAAGAGCTTTTGGATCAATCCCAGGAACAGGCACATGAGCACCTATTCTGAACACAAACAGTGCTAGGAGAACAAAAACGAGCCGTTGACGTAACTCAGGCATTTTGGACATACCGGAGTTACTTGCACTGGAAGATCCACCAAAAATTGACATATTTACTTGACTGATCCGCCAACAGATTCAATGATTTTTTTAGCACCTGGAGTAACCAAAATACCTTCAAGGGTTACTTTTTTGCTTAATTCGCCTGATAAGATGACCTTAACTTTTTTTGTGTGTGCAGGAACTAAATTTGCTTCAATCAACAAAGGTAAAGTAATGATGTCTGAATCAATATTCTGCAGTTCGTTCAAACGAATTTCAGCAGAAAACTTCTTTTTAGCAGAGGTAAAACCTACTTTTGGTAAGCGCCTTTGAATAGGCATTTGACCACCCTCAAAGCCTACTTTAGTTGAACCACCAGATCTGGATTTTTGTCCTTTGTGGCCACGACCACAAGTTTTACCTAAACCAGAGCCTATACCACGGCCTACTCTTTTAGCAACCTTGGTACTACCAACGGCTGGCTTTATTGTATTTAACAACATATTAAACCTCTTCAACCTTAAGCATATAATTAACTTTATTGATCATACCTCTATTTTCAGGGGTATCGATAACTTCTACAGTCTGATGCATTTTCCTAAGCCCCAAACCTGCAACACAGGCCCTATGAGAAACCAATCTTCCATTTTTACTACGGACCAAGGTCACTTTTATCTTCTTATCAGTCATCATTATCACCCAACAATATCAGCTACAGATTTACCACGCTTCATGGCAACTTGTTCAGCATTAGTCATATCAGATAAACCCTTAATTGTTGCTCTAACAACATTTGCCGGGTTATTACTACCAATACATTTAGCTAAAACATCATGCACACCAACCACTTCAAAAACAGCTCTCATTGCTCCACCAGCAATAATACCTGTACCTTCTGAAGCAGGCTTCATAAAGACAGATGCTGCACCATAATTAGAGGTAATAGCATATTGTAACGTATTTCCATTAAGGTGAACATTGGTCATGTTTTTACGTGCTTGCTCCATCGCTTTTTGGATAGCAACAGGTACTTCTCGTGCCTTGCTGATTCCAAAACCAACACGTCCATTACCATCGCCAACAACTGCTAGTGCGGAAAACCTGAATTGACGACCACCTTTAACAACTTTTGAGATGCGTCGAACTGTAATTAATTTTTCTTGTAAATCGTCTTGTTTATTTTGACCTGGTGTCGCTGCCATAATTGCCTCTAAAATTCCAATCCATTTTCACGTGCAGCCTCAGCAAGCGCTTTAACACGACCATGATATTTATAACCTGAACGATCGAACGCAACTTTTGTTACACCCGCTTCAACTGCACGCTCAGCGATAACTTTACCTACAACAGACGCTGCATCGATATTACCCGCATTAACAACATTTGATTTCACTTCATTTAAAAGTGTTGAGGCAGATGCAAGGACTTTAGAGCCATCAGCTGTGGTCACTTGTGCATAAATGTGACGAGGAGAACGATGAACACTTAATCGTGCAGACCCACTATCCTTAATACGGCATCTAGTCTTAGTTGCCCTACGTATTCTTGAATTTTTTTTATTCATTATTTAGCCTATTTCTTCTTAGCTTCTTTCATTACAACGTGCTCACCAACATAACGCACTCCTTTACCCTTATAGGGCTCAGGTGGTCTATACGCTCTAATATTAGCAGCGACTTGGCCGACGAGTTGTTTATCTGAACCTTTAATAACAAGTTCAGTTTGACTTGGAGCGGAGATAGCAATACCCGTTGGAATGGCATATTTCACAGGATGGGAAAAGCCAAGTGTAAGATTTAAAAGATCACCTTTAACTTGAGCTCTATAACCAACACCACGAAGCTCTAATTTCTTTTCAAACCCAACAGTAACACCGAGAACCATATTGTTAACTAGGGCTCTTTGTGTACCAGCTAAAGCAACCGATGATTTACTGTCATCTTTAGATTTGAATGTAAGCGTTTGATCATTCAGCTCCACATCAACACAGTTAAAGTGCTCACATGATAGATCACCACCCTTACCTTTAATATTTAACTTGCCTTCAACATTCTTGAATTCAACGCCTGCCGGTAAAGTTACTGGACTATTTGCAATTCTTGACATAATAAAACCTAACTTAACTTACGTAACAAATAACTTCACCGCCATGACCCTGAGAACGAGCCACGCGGTCAGACATAAGACCATGTGAAGTAGAGATAACAGCAACACCCAACCCACCTTTAACAGTTGGCAAATCATTTTTTGACTTGTATATTCGAAGTCCAGGCTTGCTTACTCTATCAATGGTTTCGATAACTGATTTACCTTGAAAGTATTTAAGAGCTATTTCAAGCATTGGTTTTTTAGCAGACAACTCCGTCTTATCAAAACCTAAAATATATCCTTCATCTTCTAAAACTTTAGCAAGCGCCTCTTTTTTAGTGGAATAAGGCATACTAACAGTCTTCTTTTCAGCAGATTGCGCATTTCTAATGCGTGTTAGCATATCTGCAATAGGGTCACTCATACTCATTGTATATCTCCTTATTACCAGCTGGCTTTAGAAAGACCAGGAACATCACCACGCATTGTTGCTTCACGTAGTTTATTACGGCCTAAACCAAATTTTCTATAGTAACCATGAGGCCGACCAGTAATATTACATCTATTACGGACCCTTGACGCACTTGAATCACGTGGGAGCGCAACAAGTTTTGCCTGCGCTTCTATAACATCTTCCATTGAAGATTTTGGGTTTCTTATGATTTCTTTTAAAGAAGCACGCTTTTCAGCAAACTTTGCAACTAGGCGAAGACGCTTAGTTTCTCTAGCTATCATTGATTTCTTAGCCATTGGTTAACCTTGTTTTTTAATCGGAAAATTAAAAGCTCTTAATAAAGCCCGTCCTTCTTCATCATTTTTTGCAGATGTAGTAATAGCGATATCAAGACCACGTAATTTGTCTATTTTATCATAATCTATCTCTGGAAAGATTATTTGCTCAGTAACACCCATCGAGTAATTACCTCGACCATCAAAAGATTTATCACTTAATCCACGAAAATCTCGGATACGAGGAATAGAGATAGAGATCAAACGATGCAGAAACTCGTACATCCTCTCATTTCTCAAAGTTACCTTACAACCTATCGCCATATCGTCTCTAATTTTAAAACCCGCAATGGATTTTTTTGATAGAGTAACAACAGGCTTTTGACTTGAGATTTTCTCTAAATCTGAGACAGCATTTTGGATTACTTTTTTGTCTGCAACAGCATCACCAACACCCATATTAAGTGTAATTTTAGTGATCCTAGGTACTTCCATTATTGACTTAAAGCCTAGCTCCTTAAATAAAGCAGGAACCAATTCATTTTTATAGTGTTCTTGTAATATAGACATAAATTTCTCGATTACTAAGCGTCTAGCACTTCATTATTAGATTTAAAGAACCTGACTTTTTTACCATCCTCAAGAACTCTAAACCCGACACGGTCAGCTTTCTTAGTCTGCGTATTATAAATCGCAACATTAGAAACCTGAATCGGCATATTTTTTTCAATAATACCGCCTTCAATCCCTTTATTAGGGTTGGCTTTTTGGTGTTTCTTAACAAGATTAACACCTTCAACCAATATTTTTTGGTCAGAAACCACTGATAGGACAAGACCTTGTTTGCCTTTATCTTTACCAGTAAGAACGATGACTAAATCACCTTTTTTGATCTTATTCATAATTAATTATTACTTAGATTACTTCAGGAGCCAAAGAAATGATCTTCATAAACTTTTCATTTCTCAATTCACGTGTAACTGGGCCAAAAATTCGAGTACCAATTGGCTGTAGATTCGCATTCAGTAGAACGGCAGCGTTACCATCGAAACGAATGATGGAACCATCAGGGCGACGAACACCTTTTCTAGTTCTAACAACAACCGCATTAACAACGTCACCTTTTTTAACTTTCCCACGAGGGATGGCATCTTTGATACTAACCTTGATGACATCACCAATTTTTGCGTATCTTTTGTGAGAACCACCCAAAACTTTAATGCACATTACATTCCGCGCACCACTATTATCGGCCACATCAAGCCTTGATTGCATTTGAATCATAACTTACTCCAACTAGATCTATTTTGTTTTTTCAATAATTTCATGAAGCTTCCACGTCTTAGATTTAGAAATCGGACGACATGAAACCAAAGACACTACATCGCCTTCAGAGCACTCATTACTTTCGTCATGGGCATGAAAACTAGTTGAACGTTTAATTACTTTTCCATACAACGGATGTTTAACTTGACGCGTTACTTTAACAGTAATGGATTTATCAGCCTTATTACTTGTAACCACACCAGTAATCGTTCTTAATGTTTTATCTTGCTCACTCATTTATTAACACCCTTTTGTTCTGCCAAAATAGTTTTAATCCGCGCAATATCACCTCGTACTTGGCTAAATTGGTGAACTTGACTTAATTGTCCAGTCGCACTTTGCATACGTAAATTAAATTGGTCTTTTCTTAGGTCAAGCAATAACTGACTAAGATCAGCAGAAGATTTTTCTCTTAATTCTGAAGCTTTCATTACATTATCGTCCGTTCTGCAAATTTAGTTTTAAAAGGAAGCTTTGCAGACGCAAGCTTAAATGCTTCGGTCGCAATCTCCTTAGTAACACCTTGCAATTCAAATAACATGGTTCCTGGTTTAATCTGAGCCACCCAATATTCAACACTACCTTTACCTTTACCCATCCGAACTTCCAAAGGTTTTTTAGTAATTGGCTTATCAGGAAACACCCTAATCCAAACTTTACCACCACGTTTAATATGACGAGTGATAGCGCGTCGACTTGCCTCAATCTGCCTAGCAGTCATTCTTCCACGCTCAATGGATTTCAATCCGAACTCACCAAAACTAACTGAACTACCGCGCTGGGCTAATCCAGTATTTCTGTTTTTATGAGCTTTTCTGTATTTTGTACGCTTTGGTTGTAACATTATAAATACCTATTTACCTGCAACTTCATTGAACCCGGAAACAGGCAATGAGCTTTTATCATCAAAAACTTCACCCTTAAAGATCCAAACTTTAATTCCCAAAATACCATAAGTCGTTAAAGCTTCAGTGAAACCATAGTCAATATCCGCTCTCAGAGTATGTAATGGCACTCTACCTTCTCTGTACCACTCATTACGAGCAATATCAGCACCATTCAAACGACCACTAACTTTAATTTTAATGCCTTCAGCACCTAATCTCATAGTATTGGTAACAGCTCTTTTCATAGCACGTCTAAACATGATTCTACGCTCTAACTGTTGAGCGACGCTCTCAGCAACCAAAAGAGCATCCAGTTCAGGCTTGCGAATTTCTTCAACATTAATTTGAACGGGAACACCCATGATTTTACTTACTTCAGCACGTAAGGAGTCGACATCCCCACCTTTTTTTCCAATAACAATACCCGGACGAGCCGTATGTATTGTGATCTGCGCATTAGAAGCAGGCCTATTAATTTGAATACGACTAACAGATGCCGCCATCAATTTCTTTTTTAAGAAGTCTCGTGCTAATAGGTCCTGCCTGAGAGTCTCAGGGTAAGACTTAGTGTCTGCATACCAACGCGAGTTCCAGTCTTTAACAATACCAAGACGTATACCAGTAGGATGTACTTTTTGACCCATATCAATTCACTCTTTATTTAGTGTCACTAACTGCAATAGTAATATGGCAGTTTCTTTTTAAAATTTTATTGCCACGACCTTTAGCACGAGCTCTAAAGCGCTTATGCGTACCCGCCTCATCAACAAAAACAGTTGATACAAACAACTCATCAACATCAGCACCTTCATTATGCTCAGCATTAGCGATAGCTGAGTTAATCAACTTCTTAAAGCTATCAGCAGCTTTACGTGTACTAAAGTTTAATAAATTTAATGCTCTTTCAACATCCAAGCCACGTAGCTGGTTAGCAATTAACCGACCTTTCTGTGCAGAGAAATTTGCATTTTTTAATTTTGCTTTAACTTCCATCATTTCACTCGCAGTTATCTAGATTTCTTATCAACGATATGACCGCGATAAGTACGTGTAAGAGCAAACTCACCCAACTTATGACCAACCATGTTTTCAGTAACAATTACCGGCATATGCTGCCTGCCGTTATGAATAGCAATTGTTAAACCCACCATATTAGGTGATATCATTGAACGTCTTGACCAGGTCTTGATAGGTCTACGATTGTTATTTTCAATAGCCTTTTCGACTTTCTTCATTAGATGAAGGTCAACGAAAGGGCCTTTCTTAATTGATCTAGGCACAATATATCCTTAACGTTTTGTTCTATTTCGTACAATCAGCTTATCTGTACGCTTATTCTTACGAGTCTTATAGCCTTTTGTAGGCATTCCCCATGGAGAAACAGGGTGACGCCCACCAGAAGTACGACCTTCACCACCACCATGCGGGTGATCCACAGGGTTCATAGCTACACCTCGCACTGTTGGCCTAACACCTCTCCAGCGTTTAGCACCGGCTTTACCAAGCGAGGTCAAACTGTGCTCGGAATTACCAACCTCTCCAATCACAGCACGACAACCTGATAAGACCTTTCTCATCTCACCAGATCTCAAACGCAAAGTAACATGATCACCATCTCTAGCAACAATCTGAACAACCGTTCCAGCACTACGAGCTATCTGAGCACCTTTACCTGGCTTAAGCTCGACACAGTGAACCAAAGTACCCACAGGAATGTTGCGCATCGGCAAACAATTACCTATCTTGATTGGTGCAACTTCTGAAGAAATAACTTCATCACCCGCCTTCAAATCTTTTGGGGCAATGATATATCGTCTTTCACCATCATTATATAGTATTAAAGCGATATTAGCAGTTCTATTTGGATCATATTGTAAATTTTCAACTTTTCCAATAATATCCAGCTTGTTACGTTTAAAATCGATCAAACGGTAGTGCTGCTTATGACCACCACCTCTGTGACGAGTGGTAATTCGGCCGTTATTATTACGACCTCCCGTTCTGGTCTTTTTTTCTAAAAGTGGCCCATGAGGAGCACCTTTACTTAATTCTGAATTCCGAACTCTAACAACGAAACGTGAGCCGGGTGAGGTTGGTTTTGATTTTACTATTGCCATGAGAATAATTTATCTATTATTAAGCTGAAATAAATTCTATTTCTTGCCCTGATTTAATACGAACGTACGCCTTCTTAACATCAGATCTTTTACCTAATGTTCTACCATGGCGTTTCGTCTTCCCTTTTACGTTAAGCGTTTTAACCGACTCAACATTAACATCAAATAATTTTTCAACGGCCGCTTTAATGTCTGCTTTATTTGCAACAGGGCTAACCTTAAAAACATACTGATTATTTTCATCCGCAGCAATTGAACTTTTTTCAGTTACAACAGGCGCCTTTATTAATTGAAGTAAGAACTCTTGGTTCATTTTAGCCTCTCCTCTATAAGTGCTAACGCATCAGCAGTAACGCATATTTTTTCAAAAGAAAGCAATGACACAGGATCAATATCATATGCAGTACAAACATCAACTTTGTGTATATTTCTGCTCGCCAGAGACAAATTATAATCGTCGGCAGCTAAAATAATCAACGCATTACTGATGTTATCCACAGCCAAAACGTCTTTTAACAATTTTGTTTTAGGCTCAGAAATAGAAAGATCATCGATAACAACTAAACGTTCTTGGCGTAACAACTCAGAAAGAATACAACGCATGCCAACAGCATACATTTTTTTGTTTAACTTCTTACTATGGTCTTGTGGTTTTGCAGCAAATGTAACACCACCAGATCGCCATATAGGGCTTCTAATAGTACCTGCACGTGCACGACCAGTTCCTTTTTGCTTCCAAGGTTTAACACCACCACCACTAACTTCAGAACGAGTTTTTTGGGCTCTAGTTCCAGCACGCGCATTCGCCATATATGTCACAACGAGCTGATGAATTATCCCCTCGTTATAATCTTGACCAAAAACAGCCTCAGAAACTTCTTTACCTACTACAGGCATTTGAATATTCATAATTTTGCCTAACTATTAGTTTTAATGGCTGGTGTAATCACCACTTGACCATTTTTTGACCCTGGAATTGAGCCTTTGATCAAAAACACAGATTTCTCTGCATCCACCTTAATAACTTCTAAATTCTGTACAGTCACTTTAGCATCACCCATGTGGCCGGCCATTTTTTTACCTTTAAGCACACGACCAGGAGTTTGACACTGGCCAATCGAACCAGGCGCACGATGAGATAAAGAGTTACCGTGCGTAGCATCTTGCATTTGGAAGTTATGACGTTTAATAACCCCAGCAAAACCTTTACCAATGCTTCGCCCTCTCACATCAATTTTTTGACCGACTTCAAAAATATCCAGCGATAATTCAGAACCAATCTCCAAATCAGAGTCTTGTTCAAGTCTAAACTCCCATAGGCCTTTACCAGCGGCAACACCAGCTTTCGCAAACTGGCCTGCGTCGGCTTTATTCACTCGTGAATTCTTAACCTCACCAGTAGTGATTTGTACGGCAGAGTACCCATCATTTTTTTGATTAAGCACACGTGTGATTCGATTTGGTAAAACTTGTACAACAGACACAGGGATAGACTCCCCTTCTTCTGTAAAAACCCTAGTCATGCCGCATTTACGGCCTATCAATCCTAAAGACATGATATTTCCTCTTAAATATTAGAACTAAATTTAATTTAGTTTAATTTGTACATCAACGCCAGCCGCAAGATCAAGCTTCATTAATGCATCAACTGTTTTATCTGTAGGCTCTACGATATCCATCATTCTTTTGTGAGTTCGTAGCTCATACTGATCTCTTGCATCTTTATTAACGTGCGGTGAAGTTAGAACAGTAAAACGCTCTTTCTTGGTTGGCAAAGGAATAGGACCCATAACTTGCGCACCTGTTCTTTTAGCCGTCTCAACAATCTCTCTTGCAGCATTATCAATTAGACGATGATCAAACCCTTTTAAACGTATTCTTATAGACTGACTAGACATAGTATTTACTCAATAATCTTAGAAACAACGCCAGCACCAACTGTGCGGCCACCTTCACGAATAGCAAATCGCAAACCATCTTCCATTGCGATGGGTGCAATAAGTTTTACACTCATTTTCACATTGTCGCCTGGCATTACCATTTCAATTCCTTCTGGTAAATCGCATGCGCCTGTTACGTCAGTTGTTCTAAAGTAGAACTGTGGACGGTAACCGTTGAAGAATGGTGTATGACGACCACCTTCGTCTTTTCCTAATACGTACACTTCAGCTTCAAAATGTGTATGCGGTGTAATTGATCCAGGATGCGCTAGCACTTGACCACGCTCAACATCTTCACGTTTAGTTCCACGTAAAAGAACACCTACGTTGTCGCCCGCTTCACCTTGATCAAGCAGTTTACGGAACATTTCAACACCTGTGCAGGTTGTTGTAACTGTTTCTTTAATGCCGACGATTTCAATTTCTTCACCAACTTTAACAACACCGCGCTCGATTCGACCAGTAACCACTGTTCCACGACCTGAGATTGAAAACACATCTTCCACTGGCATGATGAAGTCACCATCAATGGCACGCTCTGGTAATGGGATGTATGTATCAAGGGCATCTACTAACTTAAGTACTGCTGGGACACCAATTTCTGAGGTATCACCTTCGAGTGCTTTAAGTGCTGAGCCTGTAACGATTGGTGTATCGTCACCCGGGAATTCGTACATATCAAGTAATTCACGAATTTCCATTTCTACTAGCTCTAGCAACTCTTCATCATCGACCATGTCTGCCTTATTCATGAAGACAACGATGTATGGAACACCAACCTGACGTGATAACAAGATATGCTCACGTGTTTGAGGCATTGGGCCATCAGCAGCTGAACACACTAAGATAGCACCATCCATTTGGGCAGCACCTGTGATCATGTTTTTAACGTAATCGGCGTGACCTGGGCAATCAACGTGTGCGTAATGACGTGTATTTGATTCATACTCTACATGAGATGTTGAGATGGTAATGCCACGCTCTCTTTCTTCTGGCGCATTATCAATTTCGTCGAATGCTTTAACTTCGCCACCCATTGCTTCTGCCATTACTTTTGTTAAGGCCGCAGTTAATGTTGTCTTCCCATGATCAACATGGCCAATTGTGCCAACATTTACATGAGGCTTGTTTCTTTCAAATTTCTCTTTAGACATAATCAGATACCCGTATTACTTAATTTAATTAAAAACCCTATTAATAATCTTTTCTTCTACTGCTTTCGGTACAGCAACATAATCTTTAAACTTCATACTAAATGCAGCTCTACCTTGTGTCGCTGACCTAAGATCAGTGGCATAACCGAACATCTCAGCCAAAGGAACATCTGCAGTTATATTTTTCCCGCCTGTCGTGTCATTCATACCATGAATAACACCTCGACGCTTGTTCAAGTCTCCAACAACTTGCCCCATATAATCATCTGGGGTCACAACATCAACATGCATGACCGGCTCAAGAATCACTGGATCCGCATTAGATGCAGCATCCCTCAACGCCATAGAAGCAGCTATCTTAAACGCCATTTCATTAGAATCCACATCATGATACGAGCCATCGAATAGAGTAACTTTTACATTAATCATTGGATAGCCAGCTAGTGTACCATTTTTCATCTGCTCTTTGATACCAAGTTCAACAGAACTGATGTATTCTTTTGGAACCGACCCTCCAACGATGGCGTCAATAAAGACAAAACCCCCATCGGTATTCGGTTCAACCTTTAACCAAACATGCCCATACTGCCCGCGACCACTGGACTCGCGAATGAACCTGGTCTCTTGCTCAACTGACTTAGTCACTGTTTCTCTATACGCTACCTGCGGCTTACCCACATTAGCAATAACATCAAATTCACGCTTAAGCCGGTCAACAACGACCTCAAGGTGCAGCTCACCCATACCAGATATTATAGTCTGACCAGACTCACCATCAACATTAACCCTGAACGAAGGGTCTTCTAACGCTAGTTTACCTAAAGCCAGTGTCAACTTGTCTTGATCTTGTATAGTTCTTGGCTCAACTGCGACTGAAATCACAGGTTCCGGAAAAACTATACGCTCAAGGGTCACTGGTTCCTTAAGTGAGCAAAGCGTATCACCAGTAGTTACTTTTTTGAGGCCAACTGCAGCTGCAATATCACCAGCATAAACCTCTTTTATTTCTTTACGGTCATTAGAATGCATTTGGAGCAGACGACCAACACGCTCCCTGCAACCCTTTAAAGGATTAAACACCACCTCACCTGCTTTTAAAACGCCAGAGTACACTCTAAAAAACGTCAAAGCCCCAACAAATGGGTCATTAGCAATCTTGAATGCAAGAGCGGCAAATGGAAGCTCATCTTTGGCCTCACGGACAATTAATTTATCATCCACATCATTAACAGCTGGAACATCAATCGGCGATGGCAAATACTCAACTACGGCATCCAATAAAGCTTGCACACCTTTGTTCTTAAAAGCACTCCCTGCTAGAACCAAGACAAGTTCATTATTAATAACCCGTTGGCGCAGACCTTTTCTAATGAGGGAATCAGGCAGCGTACCCGCTTCAAGATAAACCTCCATCAACTCATCATTGGCTTCTGCAGCAGACTCAACCAACTGCTCTCTAAGCAAACTGCAATCATCTACAAGATTATCAGGTATATTTTTTAACACACTTGACAAGCCTTTATCAGCATCACTCCAATAAATCGCCTTCATACTGATAAGGTCAACCACGCCTTCGAATTGATCCTCTGAACCAATTGGTATAGTCAGAGCTAACGCATTAGCACCCAGCCTTTCATTCATTTGCTGAATAACACCAAAGAAATCAGCACCAGAGCGATCCATCTTATTAATAAAAGCAATCCTAGGTACATTGTACCTATCTGCTTGACGCCATACGGTTTCGGATTGCGGTTCAACACCACCTACAGCACAAAATACCGCGCAAGCCCCATCTAAAACCCTAAGAGATCGCTCAACCTCAACCGTAAAGTCCACATGTCCTGGTGTATCAATAATGTTAATATGAAACTTATCATATTGCCCATTCATACCAGACCAATAACAAGTTGTTGCAGCAGAGGTGATTGTTATACCTCTTTCCTGCTCTTGCTCCATCCAATCCATAGTGGCTGTACCATCATGGACCTCTCCTAATTTGTGAGATACACCCGTGTAATACAGAATGCGCTCAGTCGTGGTTGTTTTCCCAGCATCAATATGAGCCATGATGCCAATATTCCTATAAAACTCTACCTCAGTGGAACGTGACATCAAAACAACCTTTTAGGTTAAATAATTACCAGCGGAAATGAGAGAAAGCTTTATTTGCCTCTGCCATTCTATGTGTATCTTCACGCTTCTTAAACGACGTTCCTCTACCCTCAAGAACATCTAACAACTCTCCAGCAAGGCGGGCTGCCATCGTTCTCTCGCTACGCTTCCGTGACGCATCAATTACCCAACGCATGGATAGACCCATTCTTCTAATTGGTCTCACCTCAACAGGCACCTGATAGGTTGCTCCACCAACACGACGAGACTTAACCTCAACTGACGGTTGAACCTTCTCAAGCGCTGAAATTAAAGTATCAACTGGCTCAGAGTGACCTTTAGCCTCAAGGGTACTCAGTGCCGTGTAAACGATACCTTCTGCAATTGATTTCTTACCATCGACCATGATCATGTTCATAAACTTAGCTAACACAAGGTTACCAAATTTAGGATCCGGGAGAATTTCTCTTTTAACCGCTGACTTTCTTCTTGACATTTTTAAGCTCTAGTTTTAATTAGTTTTTAGGGCGTTTAGCGCCATATTTTGAACGGCCTCTACGACGCGCCTCAACACCTGATGTATCTAAACTACCACGAACCACATGATACCTAACACCTGGTAAATCTTTAACACGACCACCCCTAATAAGCACAACCGAGTGCTCCTGTAAGTTATGACCTTCACCACCAATGTAACTCGTTACCTCAGCCCCAGTGGTGAGCCTAACACGAGCAACTTTACGAAGCGCAGAGTTAGGTTTTTTAGGTGTTGTTGTATACACACGTGTACATACCCCACGTCGCTGCGGACAGGCTTCAAGTGCTGGCACGTTACTTTTTTCAAGCTTACGCTTTCTAGGTTTACGAACTAGTTGATTTATAGTTGTCATACTTAAATAAGAGCTCCTAAGACTCATCTTAAATCTGAATTATTAATTCGGACTATTTATTTGTTAATTAATGAACTACATTTTAAGCTCAGTTAAGAGCGAGGATTTTAGGCAGATAAGAACGATCTGTCAAGCTCCCCATATAAAATTATCTGAATACAGAGCCATTACATGAACAGCTCTGTACGTTTTTTTATGACGCTACTTAAGAATCCATATTTAGTGCTAATTTAAGCGCCTCTTCAGCTTCAACATGCGCAGCAGCTGTAGTAACTTCAGGTACGCTATCTAATGAAGCTAATGATTCCTTGCCTTTCCTACGTTGTAAATGATGAGCAAGTCCCGTTCCTGCCGGAATAAGCCTTCCAACAATAACATTCTCCTTAAGGCCTTGAAGGTCATCTCGTGTCCCTCTAACAGCTGCATCGGTTAAAACACGCGTTGTTTCTTGGAAGGATGCGGCAGATATGAAGGATTCAGTTGCAAGCGAGGCCTTCGTTATACCCAATAGCACATTATCGGCTGTTGCAGGTATTTTACCTGCCGCTTCAAGCTTTTCATTCTCATGTAAGTAACGCGTTTTTTCTACTTGCTCACCACGTATAAATGTACTATCACCAGAGGATGTTATTTCAACTTTTCTAAGCATTTGTCTAATAATGACTTCAATATGCTTGTCATTTATCTTAACACCTTGGAGACGATATACATCTTGTATTTCATTGACTAAATAGCGAGCCAACTCAAAGACACCACGCAATCTTAAGATATCATGTGGCGTCAATTCGCCTTCAGCAATGGTTTCCCCTTGCTCTACATGCTCCCCTTCGAATACCGTAATATGACGCCACTTTGGTATTAGCAACTCCTTTGATTCACCATCTTTATCGGTCACTACTAGGCGTCGTTTTCCCTTCGTTTCCTTACCAAAACTAACGATACCAGTCATTTCAGCAAGAATCGCTGGGTCTTTAGTTTTGCGTGCTTCAAATAAGTCGGCAACACGTGGAAGACCACCTGTAATATCACGTGTTTTGCTAGATTCCTGAGGAATACGAGCCAACACATCACCACTAAGAACATTAGCACCATCAACAACGTTTACAACCGCACCTGCCGGCATTACATAGTGGACAACAATACTGGTTCCAGGCACGCAGACAGGTTGGCCATCAGCATCAACCAAAGTGATTGCAGGCCTTAAGTCTTTACCACTAGCACCCCTTTGTTTGGCTTCTGTTACTACTAGCGACGTTAAGCCTGTAATATCATCCACTTGCTGTTGAATTGAAACACCTTCTACGAAATCAGTGAAAATAACTTTACCTGATGCTTCGGTAATAACAGGGTGTGTATGTGGGTCCCATGTAGCTAAAACTGAACCAGCTTTAAGCTTTTCATCTTGTTTAGCCGGTAACTCTGAGCCGTAAGGAATTTTATACCTTTCTCGTTCACGACCATATTCATCAACAACACTTATTTCACCAGAACGTGAGATAACAATTAGCTTATCATCTTTGTTCTGAATCGTTTTAAGCTTGTCATTAAACTTGAGTGTCCCTTCAGATTTGATTTGTATACTGTTAATGGCCGCAGAACTTGAAGCAGCACCACCAATATGGAATGTACGCATCGTAAGCTGGGTTCCTGGCTCACCAATAGATTGAGCCGCAACCACACCGACTGACTCACCTAAGTTTACAAGCTCTCCTCTTGCGAGGTCACGCCCATAACAGAGCTTACAAACGCCTTTTCTACTCTCACAACTGATTGAAGACCTAACAATAACCCGATCTACTCCATTTTCTTCGAGGTGATCTACGAGCTCTTCATCTATAAGTGTATTGCGTGCAACCACTAGTTCATTCGTCGATGCATTTAATACATCTTCAGCAATAACACGTCCAAGCACTAAATTACCTAGGGTCTCAACGACCTCACCACCTTCAATTAGCGGTGTGACTTCCAGCCCATTCAAGGTGCCACAGTCTTCTGCTAAGACCACCATATCTTGTGCTACATCAACGAGACGTCGAGTTAGATAGCCAGCATTAGCTGTTTTTAGCGCAGTATCAGCCAAACCTTTCCTTGCACCATGAGTTGAAACAAAGTACTGCAAGACATTTAGACCTTCACGGAAATTGGCTGTAATTGGTGTTTCAATAATCGAGCCATCAGGTTTTGCCATAAGGCCACGCATACCGGCAAGCTGCCGTATTTGAGCTGCAGATCCACGAGCTCCAGAGTCAGCCATCATATAGACAGAGTTAAATGATTTCTCATCAACCTGTTCACCACTGGCCGTACTTGTAAGGTCTGTCCCTAAATTATCCATCATTGCACTGGCCACTTGTTCATTCGTGTGTGACCAAATATCGATAACTTTATTATAACGTTCACCGTTAGTTACCAGACCAGACGCATACTGTGACTCAACTTCTTTAACTTCTTTTTGAGCAGACTTAATTAATTTGCCTTTTTCAGCAGGAATCACCATATCATTTATACCAAATGATACACCTGATTTGGTTGCATTAGAAAAGCCTAAGTACATGAGCTGATCAGCAAATATAACCGTTTCTTTATCACCTAACAGGCGATATGAAGCGTCAATCAATTGCATAATAGCTTTCTTTGTTAAATCTTTATTAACCAAATCAAAGCTTAGTGATTTTGGAACTATTGACCAAACCTGAGCTCGCCCAACAGTCGTCTCGACAAGACGAGTTTTGGTGACGTCAATACCAGCTTTATCTTGGGTCGTTTCTTGTATTCTAATTTTAACTTTAGCATGAATGTCTGCCGCACCCGCCTGAATAGCGCGAGTTGCCTCTTCAACATCAGAAAAAAGCATGCCTTCGCCTTTAGCATTAATTTTTTCTCGAGTCATATAATATAGACCCAAGACAACATCTTGCGAAGGAACAATTACTGGTTCTCCGTTAGCAGGAGAAAGAATATTATTCGTTGACATCATCAGGCTACGAGCTTCAAGCTGCGCTTCTATAGACAACGGAACGTGTACAGCCATTTGATCACCATCAAAGTCAGCATTGAACGCTGAACAAACTAGAGGGTGCAATTGGATAGCTTTACCTTCGATTAAGATAGGTTCAAACGCCTGTATTCCTAATCTATGCAGGGTAGGCGCTCGGTTAAGCATAATAGGGTGTTCACGGATTACTTCAGCCAGGATATCCCATACTTCAGGTCCTTCTTTTTCAACTTGTTTTTTAGCTACTTTGATTGTGGTTGCCTCACCACGGAGCTGTAGCTTACTAAAGATAAATGGTTTGAATAATTCAAGTGCCATTTTCTTAGGTAGGCCACACTGATGTAGTTTTAAGGTAGGGCCAACAACAATCACAGAGCGACCAGAGTAATCAACCCGCTTACCTAACAAATTCTGGCGGAATCGACCCTGTTTACCTTTAATCATATCGGCTAAAGATTTAAGAGGTCGACGATTCGTTCCTGTAATTGCACGACCACGTCGTCCATTATCAAGAAGCGCATCGACAGATTCCTGAAGCATACGTTTTTCATTTCGTACGATGATATCGGGTGCACTTAAGTCTAACAATCGATGTAAACGATTATTTCTATTAATAACCCGACGATACAAGTCATTTAAGTCAGACGTTGCAAAACGACCACCATCTAGTGGCACAAGAGGCCTAAGCTCAGGTGGTAAAACTGGTAAAACTTTAAGAATCATCCATTCAGGCTTGTTCTTAGAAGCAACTAACGCTTCGAGAACCTTAAGGCGTTTAGATATTTTCTTAATTTTGGTCTCTGATTTAGTATTATTAATGTCTTCATGAGAGCGATCTAGTTCGGCTTGAAGATCAAGAGACCTAAGCAGACCATCAACTGCCTCAGCTCCCATTAGGGCAGTAAACTCATCCCCATGCTCTTCAACAGCTTCTAGGTATTCTTCCTCAGTCATCAGCGTGCCAGCTTCGAGCAATGTAAGACCAGGATCTACAACCACGAATGATTCAAAGTATAGAACACGTTCTATATCCCGAAGTGTCATATCTAATAATAATGCAATGCGAGACGGCAATGATTTAAGGAACCAAATATGCGCAACAGGACTAGCAAGGTCGATGTGGCCCATACGTTCACGACGGACCTTAGATAGCGTTACCTCTACACCACATTTCTCGCATATAACACCACGATGCTTTAAACGCTTGTATTTACCACAAAGGCATTCATAGTCATTAACAGGACCAAATATTTTTGCACAGAACAAACCGTCTCTTTCTGGCTTAAATGTGCGATAGTTGATAGTTTCAGGCTTTTTAACTTCACCATATGACCATGATCTGATCATATCAGGTGATGCTAAACCTATTCTAATGGCATCGAATTCTTCGTTTTGGTTTTGCTGCTTTAAAAAATTGAGTAGATCTTTCAAGACCGTATCTCCTTAATTATGTATGTAGAACTAAAAAAATGGATAAGAATTAATCTTGTTCCAGCTCAATATTAATACCTAGCGCTCTAATCTCTTTAATTAAAACGTTAAACGATTCTGGCATTCCTGGGTCCATAGTATGGTTACCATCAACAATGTTTTTATACATACGTGTACGTCCAGATACATCATCAGACTTCACTGTGAGCATTTCTTGCAATGTGTAAGCAGCACCATAAGCCTCAAGCGCCCATACCTCCATCTCTCCAAAACGCTGACCACCGAATTGAGCTTTACCACCTAGAGGCTGTTGGGTAACCAGACTGTAAGGACCAGTAGATCGGGCATGCATCTTATCATCGACAAGGTGATTCAATTTAAGCATGTACATATAGCCAACGGTCGTTTCACGATCGAAAGCATCGCCTGTTCGTCCATCATACAGCTGCACCTGGCCAGATTCTGAACGGCCACCAAGCTTAAGCATCTGCTTAACTTCTGCTTCTGACGCTCCATCAAATACAGGTGTTGCCATAGGTACACCGGCTTTCAAGTTTTCAGATAATTCTAGTATTTCAGCATCACTGAATGAATCTAAGTCTTCCTTTCTTCCACTGGTGTTATAAATTTTACCCAAAAATTTACGTATTTTTTCCACTTGAGCTTTTGCTTCAAGCATTTTTCCAATTTCTATACCAAGACCCTTTGCTGCCCAGCCTAGGTGTGTTTCTAGAACCTGACCAACATTCATACGAGACGGGACACCAAGCGGGTTAAGAACAACATCGACAGGTGTCCCATCTTCCATGTACGGCATGTCTTCTTCTGGCACAATCATTGAGATAACACCTTTATTACCATGACGCCCAGCCATTTTATCACCAGGTTGAATACGTCGTTTAACAGCCAAATAAACTTTAACCATTTTCAGCACACCTGGCTGCAGGTCGTCTCCCATTGTTATTTTTTTGCGCTTTTCTTCAAATAGCTCATTAAAATCAATTCGTTGTTGCTCAACTTGCTCTGAAACCGTTTCAAGTTGAACATTAATGTCTTCATCTTTAAGCTTAATTTTTAACCATTCCGTTTGAGAGATACTCGATAGGTATTCCTCGGTAACATTGCTACCTTTTGATAATTTATTTGGTCCAGAAATAACTTCTTGACCTAGAATCATTTTTTTAACACGTAAAAATGTGTCACCTTCAACAATCCTTAACTGATCATCAAGGTCTTTTTTAACGCTAGAAAGTTCAGCTTCTTCAATTTCAATCGCTCGTGAGTCTTTATCAACGCCATCACGTGTAAACACCTTCACGTCTATCACAGTTCCTTGCATGCTTGAAGGAACGCGTAATGATGTATCTTTGACGTCAGATGCTTTCTCTCCAAAAATTGCTCGCAGTAGCTTTTCTTCGGCTGTTAGTTGGCTCTCGCCCTTAGGTGTCACCTTACCAACAAGAATATCACCACCCCTAACTTCAGCACCTATATAGACAATACCAGATTCATCAAGTTTTGATAGTGCACTTTCTCCAACATTAGGTATATCAGCTGTAATTTCTTCTGATCCAAGTTTAGTATCTCGTGCAACACAAACTTTCTCTTCAATATGTATTGTTGTTAACCTATCTTCCTTAACAACTTTTTCAGATATTAAAATTGAGTCTTCAAAGTTATAGCCATTCCAAGGCATAAAAGCGACCATCATATTCTGACCAAGAGCCAATTCACCAAGATCAGTCGATGGGCCATCAGCAAGTACATCACCTTTTTGAACTAGGTCGCCAGGCTTTACAAGTGGACGCTGGTTGATACAGGTATTTTGGTTTGAACGAGTATATTTAGTGCAATTGTAAATATCCACACCCGCTTCACCTGTTTCAGCCTCATCATCGTTAACTCGGACAATAATCCTTGAAGCATCGACATCATCAATAACGCCACCACGAGCAGCAACAATCGTTACCCCGGAATCCACGGCAACAGCACGCTCCATACCTGTACCAACTAAGGGCTTATCAGCCTTAAGTGTTGGAACTGCTTGGCGCTGCATATTAGAGCCCATCAAAGCTCTGTTAGCATCATCATGTTCCAAGAATGGAATGATCGATGCAGCAACAGACACAATTTGTTTTGGTGACACATCAATGTATTGAATTTTATCGACTGTAGAGATAGTAAACTCTTCTGCATGGCGACAAGTCACCATATCGTCAATCAACTCACCATCTACACTGATGCCTGCATTTGCTTGAGCAATGTAATAACGTCCTTCTTCAATCGCAGATAGGTAGTCAACTTGATCAGTCAATTTACCATCAACAATTTTTCTATAAGGTGTTTCTAAGAAACCGTAATTATTCGTCCGCGCATAAACCGCTAGCGAATTGATCAACCCAATGTTTGGCCCTTCAGGTGTCTCAATAGGACAAACACGGCCATAATGAGTTGCATGAACATCTCTAACCTCAAACCCGGCCCGTTCTCTAGCAAGGCCACCTGGGCCAAGAGCAGATACTCTACGCTTATGAGTGATTTCTGATAATGGGTTATTTTGGTCCATAAATTGCGACAATTGACTAGAGCCAAAGAATTCTTTTATCGCAGCAGCTACAGGCTTAGCATTAATTATTTCTTGAGGCATAAGCCCTTCAGAATCAGCAATTGATAAGCGTTCTTTAACTGCACGTTCAACACGTACTAATCCAACCCTAAACTGGTTTTCCACCATTTCACCAACAGAACGAATTCGTCGGTTACCTAAATGGTCAATATCATCAACAGAACCCTCTCCATTTCTAATACTTATTAGCTCTTTTAGTACATCAATTATATCATTATTATCAAGGACACCAGGCCCTTGAATTTCATCACGTCCTAAGCGAACATTAAATTTCATCCGCCCAACACCAGACAAGTCATATCGATCAAGGGAGAAAAATAAATTACCAAATAATTTTAGTGCAGATTCTTTAGTCGGTGGCTCACCCGGTCGCATCATCCTGTAAATTTCAACCAACGCATCTAGTTGATCCTGCGTAGAATCAATTTTTAAAGTATTAGAAATGAATGGCCCTTTATCCAGATCATTAACATAAATAGTTTCAATTTTAGACGCACCACTATGAATAATTTGATCTAAATTTTCTTCGGTTATCTCAGTGTTTAAATCTGCAACTATTTCACCGGTTTCGCTGTTAACCAATGTAGAAGCTAATATTTTCCCAATTAGATATTCATTAGGAACATCAATTTGTTTTATTTCAGCTTTTTTGAGGTCACGAATATGCTTAGCAGTAATTCGCCTTCCTTCTTCAACAATAACTTTATTTCTGACTTTTAAGTCAAAATTAATGATTTCACCTCTCAAGCGATCTGCAATAAGATCCATGCTGACAGAGGAGTCATTTATATTGAACACGTTCTTTTCAAAGAACATATTCATGATTTGTTCATTAGTAAATTCAAGTGCTTTTAAAAGCACTGTTGCTGGTAATTTTCTGCGTCTATCAATTCGAACATATACGATGTCCTTATGATCAAATTCAAAATCTAACCACGAGCCACGGTAAGGAATAACACGGGCAGAGAACAATAGCTTACCTGATGAGTGAGTCTTACCCTTATCATGATCAAAAAACACACCAGGTGAACGGTGAAGTTGAGAAACAATAACTCGCTCAGTTCCATTAATTACAAAGGTACCATTTCCAGTCATAAGAGGAAGCTCCCCCATATAGACTTCTTGCTCGCGAATATCTTTTACTCGCTTTGATCCAGCAGGAGAATCCTTATCATAGATGACTAACCTAACCTGAACTCGTAGAGGTGAAGCATATGTTGCACCACGCGATTGGCACTCTTTAACATCAAACTTTGGTTTACCTAATTTATAGCTAACGTACTCTAGTACTGCGTAGCCAGTATGGCTTGTGATAGGAAAAACGCTTCCTAATGCCGCATGCAAGCCAACCGCATCTAATTCATCTGTACTAACAACATCTGATTGTAGAAAACGTTTATACGAGCTTATTTGTGTTTCAAGTAAATATGGTGTATCCATCACACCTTCTTGGTTACCAAACGTTTTACGAATACGTTTTTTTTCGGTAAATGAGTACGCCATTTTTAAACCCTTATTTAGTTGTTACTGTTAATCCGTTAAAAAACGGATCAAATTATTATCATACAACGGGAAATGGGTCGATAGTATAAAACTACCGACCCTATCCTGAGAAGTAACTAGTACTTCTTAAAACAACAAAAACTACTTAAGCTCAACGCTTATGCCAGCTTCCTCAAGTTGTTTTTTAACATCTTCAGCTTCTTCTTTAGAAACACCTTCTTTAACAGCTGCAGGCGCACTTTCAACTAATGTTTTAGCTTCTTTTAAGCCTAAGCCAGTAATAGCACGAACTGCTTTAATAGCTGATACTTTGTTGTCGCCAAAGCTTGCTAAAATAACATCAAACTCACTTTGCTCTTCTGCGGCAGCAGCTTCAGCACCACCAGCTGGTGCAGCAGCAACTGCAGCAGCAGCAGAAACACCAAATTTTTCTTCCATCGCTTCAACTAGTTCTACGACATCCATAACACTCATACTAGAAATTGCTTCTAAAATATCTTCTTTAGAGACAGCCATTGTCTTACCCCTATAATTTAAATTTAATAATACTAAGCAGCTTGTTTTTGAACACGAACTGCATCGACGGTTCTAACTAATTTAGCATGTGGTTCAGCAAGTGTTCTGACGAATTTCTCGACAGGTGCTTTCATTACTGACATCAGCATACTTATAGCTTGGTCTTTTGTTGGTAGTTTAGATAATCTATCTAGCTCTGAAGCCTCTAGTAATTGACCACTTACAGATACAAACTTTGTTTCTAGTTTGTTGTGATCCTTACTAAATTCTTTTACTAGTCTAGCTGCCGAACCTGGGTCTTCCATAGAAAACGCCATAACCAAAGGTCCACGCAAAGAATCTTGAATACATGAAAATTCTGTATTCTCAACCGCTTTACGTACTAGCGTGTTTTTAACAACACGTAAATAAACACCTGATTCACGAGCTTTTTGGCGAAGCTCAGTCATCTCACCAACAGTCAAACCTCGGTACTCTGCAGCAACAGCGG
>ERZ1027208.257-NODE-257-length-23988-cov-8.827936_pt1 | contig 23988 bp, 25 predicted proteins | sample MGYA00520867_ERZ1027208 | MGnify/ENA primary metagenome ERZ1027208 (study PRJEB33311, sample SAMEA4378413) | marine metagenome | biome: Marine biome; feature: Fjord; material: Water | collected 2014-07-20T08:00:00Z/2014-07-... | depth 75 m ...
AAGACCGCGCAGAGTTGTGATCTTTAAATCTGAAGGTTCAAGGTGCTTACGCAGGCGCCCGATATATACTTCGATTGCATTTTCCGAAACGTCGTCATCGTATGAAAACAATCTATCGGACAATTTTTGTTTCGAAAAAATCTGTCCCGGCGCACTGATCAATAATTCCAGCAGACGCAGCTCGCGGTTGCGTAAAACCACCGACCGGCCCCGCACTGCCATCTTGCCCGCAACAGGATCAAATACGATTCCACCTGTTTTGATGACTGTCTGGGACTTACCCGCCTTTCGGCGCAGGACGGCACGACATCGTGCCTCCAGCTCGGCATGGTCAAACGGTTTTGTGACGTAGTCATCTGCGCCCAAATCAAGTGATCCAATTCGATCTGACACCTCGCTCCGTGCTGTCAAAATTATGACAGGCGTGTCCAGATCACCAGCCCGATGTGCCTTCAAAAAGGTCCGCCCGTCACCATCCGGCAGCATAATATCCAGAAGGATAAGATCGTATTCTCCCGTTTCTACAAAAGCCGTCGCATCCCCTAAATTTGATGCATGTTCAACGACATGCCCATCCAACCGCATACGGGACGATATGGCATTCGCAAGCTCTAGGTGATCTTCAACAAGTAGAAATTTCATGGTCATTGTTTGCCAATTTTGCGTGGTGTCAGGTCGGTGTCAGGTTTTCATGTTTTAGTCGCACTAACTGAGCCGCACTGCGGACAGTTGTCAAATGGGAGGATAATATGACGACTTTTAAGATGGGCCGCAGGTCCCTGATCGCGGCGGCTATGGCCGTATTAAGTTTTGGCTCATCCGCACAGGCGGACGGCCACCAAGTTCTGGATAGCATCCACTTTCTGATCCCCGGCGGCGCTGGCGGCGGATGGGATGGTACTGCGCGCGGCACTGGCGAAGCGCTCACAAATTCCGGCCTTGTACGCACCGCGTCTTATGAAAATATGTCAGGCGGTGGTGGCGGTAAGGCCATCGGTTTCCTGATCGAAAACGCAGACAGCAACCACGGCACTTTAATGGTCAATTCCACGCCCATCGTGATCCGTTCACTGACTGGCGTATTCCCTCAGAGCTTTCGTGACCTAACACTGGTAGCAGGCACAATCGGTGATTACGCCGCAATTGTTGTGGGCAAAGACAGCTCTGTAAATAACATGGCCGATTTACTGGCCGCTTATGATGCCAACCCATCTGGCACGGCAATCGGCGGCGGTTCGGTTCCCGGCGGCATGGACCATTTGGTTGCGGCTATGGCGATGGAAGCAGCGGGCAAAGATGCCTTGGGCGTTAAATACATTCCATATGACGCAGGCGGCAAAGCCATGGCAGCCTTGTTGTCAGGTGAAATTTCAGCACTGTCTACCGGCCTATCAGAAGCCATCGATCTAGCCGATGCAGGCGAAGTAAAAATCATTGCCATAACGGCGGATGAACGCGTTCCAGCAGTGGCCGATGTCATGACCATGAAAGAACAAGGCATAGACATGAGCTTTGTAAACTGGCGCGGTTTCTTCGGCGCACCGGGTTTGTCTGCGGACAAGGTCACAATGTACCAAGATGCAATTGCCAAAATGTACGACACGCCCGAATGGGAAGAAGTGCGGCAGCGCAATGGTTGGGTCAATATCCACAACTCTGGCGACGACTTTAAAACGTTCCTTGAGAACCAAGAAAAAGTCATCGGTGATCTGATGAAAAAACTCGGCTTCCTCTAATCAGGAACCACATTGGCAGGGCGACTCGCCGCTCTGCCGCTATTATTCGGGGGGAGCGGAGAGCATGGCGTTAGATCGTTGGATTGCACTTATACTATTGGGCATTTGTCTGGTTTATGGCTACACGGCGTGGTTTACGATGGATGCGGGGCTTGCTCCATTTATGAAACGAAATCCGATCTGGCCAAGTACCTTTCCCAAGGTTCTTTCCATCCTCGGCATCGCCGCGTGCCTTATCATCCTGTCTGGCGTAGAAAAGTCCGAGGTTAAAGAAGCCGAGATCGACTATCGCCGCCTGCACGAATACAAACTGGGGCAGGCGCTTATGTTGCTGGGCCTGATGGTTGCCTATGCGCTGTGCTTACGCCCAGTCGGCTTCATATTCTCCACCACTGCTTTCCTGTTTCTCGGTGCCTTCATCCTGGGCGAACGCAAGTGGCTCCTGATGATATCAGTCGCCCTCATTGCAACGATGATCGTCTGGTATTTGGTACAACAGGTTTTGGGCATCTACATGCGCCCACTGCCCGGCATGTTGGGAGGTTGATATGCTAGAAGGACTTCTTATCGGCCTGCAAACGGCCATGTCATTTCAGAACCTCGCAATGGTCATTGCTGGGTGTTTGATCGGAACATTTATCGGCATGTTACCGGGCCTTGGTCCTATGTCGATCATTGCAATTATGATCCCAATCGCAATTTCAATGGGCGATCCTTCAGCCGCTTTGATCCTTCTGGCTGGTGTCTACTACGGGGCAATATTTGGGGGCTCCACATCCTCAATCCTCCTCAACGCCCCGGGCGTAGCAGGAACAGTGGCCTCCAGTTTTGATGGCTACCCGATGGCGCAACAGGGCAAGGCGGGGAAAGCACTGACCATCGCAGCCATCAGTAGCTTTGCTGGCGGAACAATCGGCGCCATTTTGTTGATGATCTTCGCACCAATGCTATCGTCTGTGGCCTTGCTTTTCCACTCAGCAGAATACTTTGCGTTAATGGTTGTGGGGCTTTCAGCTATCGCGGCATTCGCTGGAACTGGCCAAGTCGCCAAAGCCATGATCATGACGGTGTTTGGCCTAGTCATGGCAACAGTCGGCGAAGGTGCCCTATTCAATTTACCGCGCTTTACGGGCGGCATCATGGATCTGCAATCAGGATTTGGCTTTATCACCCTCGCGATGGCGATGTTCGCTTTGCCCGAGGCCATATTCCTTGTCTTGAAACCCAAAATGCCAGGCAACGCCGACGGTGACATCAAAGATCTGCGCATCTCACGCGCAGAAGCGCGGGCTATCGCGCCCGTTGTTGGCCGCCAATCCATTCAAGGTTTCTTTATCGGGGTTTTGCCCGGCGCTGGCGCAACAATCGCCAGCTTTCTAGGTTACGCCGTTGAACGCAATCTAGCCACAAAAGACGAGCAGGCGGAATTCGGAAAAGGTTCGATCAAGGGTCTTGCTGCACCTGAAACCGCAAACAACGCGGCATGCACGGGTTCCTTTGTACCACTTTTGACATTGGGCATCCCGGGTTCCGGCACAACGGCAATCCTGCTTGGCGCGCTCATTGCCTTGAATGTTTCGCCGGGTCCCCGCCTAATGATCGACGAGCCACAGATCTTCTGGGCCGTCATCATGTCGATGTTCATCGGTAATCTGGTGCTTCTCATTTTGAATTTACCGCTCATTCCTTACATCGCCAAGGTGCTGTCGATACCGCGAAATTTCCTGATCCCTTTCATCTTGTTCTTCACCTTAATGGGTGCCTACATCGGCCAAAACAACGCAACCGAGCTGCTCATCCTTGTGGGCTTTGGTGTCTGCGCGACGGCCTTAAAGTTTGCTGATTATCCGCTGGCACCCCTGTTAATCGGCTTCATTTTAGGCGGCATGCTGGAAAACAACTTCGCGCGATCAATGCAACTTTATGACGGTATCTCGTTCATCTGGGAGCGCCCTATGACGCTCGGGTTGTTGATCATTGCCGCGATCCTGATCGTACTACCCAGTTACCGCGCAAGACGTGCCCGCATTCGTGCGAGCGGTGTTGCTGATGGTGATTAGGGTTTAGCACTGCTGTGAATGTGTTGAGTGAATTAGGCAAAGGTACCAACAAGGGCGAAAGCGCCAGAGGCTGCCAAAAACGGCCACCCAAGGTGTTTTCCCTTTGTCAAAGCCGCGTCTGCGATCCCGACGAAAAGCCAAACCAACCCTGTAAGGCGAATTAGACCAATTGGAACCAAAGGCCAAACGACCAGAACCGCCGAGAGCCCCATGAGCACACTAATAAGATGCCATGCATATCTCAAAATCTGCCTTGCAAGGGCATTCCTCAAAAGTGGCGCTTCGATAGCCAACAAAGGACCAATAAGACGACGCTCGCCCAAAACGGAATGGATGACCGCGGTTGCGACCATTGTGACAGAAGCAAGATAAAGCCAAACCAAATTCAGTCTCCTTTAAACAAATTCGTCAGTGTCAAATTTTCCAACCCCAAGGAGTAGCGACCACTTGGAAGGTTAGAATCGCAATGCTGACATGCTCGAATGCCAATTTCACTGCATTGGTTTTGACCAAGGCATTGCCTTTGACAACACACAACCGAGTGAAAGATGCCGTCGACTCGTCCTTGTTTTTCGGTGGCACCAGCCGTCACTTCAAAGCCGAACGAATGTTCCATTTCTTCAGTGCTGCACGCAGCAAAATTCGCGAATATAATCTGTGAAACGGCAACAATATTACTGACTTGACATCCAGCCGTGGACGGCCATGTCGATCAACCCCCATTGGCAATAAAGCGGAGCCAAAATACAGGCGCACCGCGTTTTCAGGGCCCGCTTCGATCCTCAACCATGTACGTATCGGGCCTGTCCCAACAGCAAGTAGTAGATCAGTCTCTGTTCTGTCTTCGACTTTCCAAGCCGCGAGTGTTCTGACACGATCCTCCGCAAGCAATTTCACTTGGTCGGGACTGTCCCGATTAAGTCCGAACATGGATAGTATCTTGAGTTCCAACCGAAAAACCCAAGTACCAAAAAACACATCTATGTAACTTTGCAGATCTGCATCGCCCTTCGTATCGGCGTAGTAGCAATCGCAATAACCACCTTGAACAGTTTCGAATTCATAAATGAGACTGGAGGGCGGGAGCGGTCCAAATAGGATCGACGTCATAACTTTATAGCCTTTTCGGGGGACAAGCTCTTCAGAATATCTAACCTTGGTTGATGCCGTCTTTGGTACATAAAGCGCGCCCATGCCTTAAAAAGGGGTGTCTTCAATCCCGCATCAATTTCGATTCTTTCGTCAATGCGGCTGTGACCATTGATGGCGGTCACCTGTAATTTGTGTTTCCAAGACTTAACTCCGGCACCGCTTTCGCTGGATTGAAAGTAGAATCTTTCGGGGTCAAACCTCACTACTTTCATCAAATAAGGTTGGTACGGCAGTTTGCCAAACAGTGAGACATCTACCAGCAACTCCTGACCTTCATAAATTTGGCCACTGGGAAGGGAACGATAGGTAAGAAGCGAACTGGTCACCTGCTTTAGGCAATCAAGATCAGTAACGACCTGCCACACCAAAGCGGCGGGGTGGTCATACAGATGTGTGAGATAGACCGTCTGGGGCATATGAAATTTCCTGTTGCCGAATCTTCATACCATATAATATGTTATGTTTTGAGGTAAGCAACCCAAAATACGAGGTGAACTATGAACTACTATTTGTCTGCTGCAGGGGCCGTATCGTTGATTATTGCCTTCATCCATGTTTTTGCAGGTGGCCCCTCCATCGCTACACCGATGCGGAATTCACCCAACCTTTCGCCTGTGGTTAGACAAACCAACTACTACTGCTGGCATCTAGTGACGATAAACTTGCTCTTGCTTGCCGCTGTTTTTCTTTGGGCCTCAACTACTCCCAGCGCATGGGAACTCGCCCTCATTGGCACAATCACTGCATCGGGATATTGCCTTTGGGGCTTTTTCCTTGTCACATCAACAAGACAGAGCTTTCTACACATGCCTCAAGCGTTTATGTTTTTACCTGTCGCTGTTTTAGGGGCACTGGGAATGACATTATGAAGCGTAAGCGCTTTAACAAAGAAGATTGGCTTGAACTTGGCCTGAACCGTTTGGCACAGGATGGTGCGGATGCGCTCCGGCTAAAGGATTTGTGCATAGCGGCCGACCGCACGATTGGATCGTTCTACCATCACTTTGAAGATCAAGACGCCTTTTTTGATGCGATGATGAAGCACTGGCGTAGAACCAACACCCAAAATGTCATTCAGCAAATCGAAGCGATCCCTGATGACAAAATCAAAGCAGAACGTTTGGGCGTCATTGCACATACCATGAACCAAGCCATCGAAATTGGCATCCGCAATTTCGCACACCAAAACACCGTAGCTGCCAAGATGGTCGCGGAAGTCGACGAAGAACGCATTCAGTACTTATTCACCCTTTACCAAAGACGGTTTTCTGTCCCCAATGCCCTGGCACGCGACTTAGCCGAACTTGAGTACGCGGCATTTGTAGGCACACAATCGGTATGGGGTAGTGGCGGTTTTGAACGTGGGCAAATTTTGTCCACGCTCTTTGACCGAATGGTAGATGAGTTTTTAGAAAAGTGACTGCAAAAATCTCGAAGACGGACTGGAGAATAAACTGAGGCTCCAGAAAGTGACAAAAAGATGATGTTTAGCTCAAGCTGAGCCCAACATCATCTTCTCAGCGACACGATACAGCGAGCTTGAAGGTCAGGGCGCTTTAGCCAATGTCTTATAAAGGTCCTCAAAAATCTTATCCCTGTCGAGGTCATACGCCTCAAGCATGGCATGGCGCTTGCCATCCATCTCCCAATATAGGTCGTCATTGAGGCGTGGTGACGTTGTCATGTGGGTAGAAACATACCCCTCATCAAACAACCACGCGACATTGATGATATCCCAGATGACCCAAGTTTTGGTTTTCTGATCAACAATTGCGAACATCTCGTGCAGAGGATTGTTGGTATAGAGCTGCCACAGGTAATCCCCAATCGCCCCCTGCCCTTTTACAAACTGTTCCATTTCCGGATAGGAAATCTTGAGCTGCTGGCCAACGTGATACCCGGGCAGATATACATGCGGCACACCGCATTCAAACAGCAATTGCGAAGCTAGCCTGTCTTGAACAAGATTGAGAGACGGTTGATTGCAGAACGGTGCATAGCTGGGAAAAGATGCTGTCCAAACAACAACAATGTTATCGATAATGTCAGGCGCAACCAGCAAGGCAGAAGCGATGTTGGTCAAGGCACCCATCGCGAGGATATACACAGGTCCATCTTCGCGCTTGCGTGCTTGTTCGATGATGAACTTGGATGACGCAGTTTCTATCGGAGTGTCAAAATCTTGTAGGTATCCGGGTGCGCCACGGAACACTTTGCCGCTCGCGTCCACTCCGCATTTATCAAAAACCCGCAAAATTTCCTGATACGATAGCTCGGCACCTTCTTCGGCGCTAACAAATAGAACGTCTTCAGCCTTGCGATCTGCATCAATGATCCGCTGAGCCCAGCCACCCAAACCGCCCATAAACTTTTCTTCAACTGCGTCTTTTGGTCCGCCGTTGCGCATGATGTTGACCGACTTGATCAGGTCCTCTTGATGGTGCGCAAATGAAAACGGAACCGCAGTCACACCCTCAAGGTTCAGACGTTCTGGTGACAGCAGCGCCCATGCCAGCGCATATTGGTCGTCAATTTCATTGGCCGTATCCGTATCAATGATCACCCGCGCATTCGGGCCCGGTCGCTCCAAACGCTGCGCCATCAAAGCGGGGTCAAGTTTGGTAAACCGTTTTACGATTTCGGTCAGCTGGTCCATTTGAATTCCTTAATTTCCGAAGCCTTTTCCAAAGGCCTCTTCTTTTATAAATCGCTCGGTGATCAGCAGCAGGATGATACCCGGAACCGTCACAACAAGCGTGATCCCTGCGGCGGAGGCATCAAGCGTACCCCCCGCAATTTTCGAGAACAGCAGGGTTGGAAGGGTAATGATTTTTCCTTGCCCCAAGAAGAACGTCAGCAAGAAGATGTTCGTCGATACTAAAAAGGTGAACAGCGCCCCGGCCACAACACCAGGCAAGAGCATTGGCAACGTCACAAGGCGCATGACTTGCCAGCGGTTTGCGCCAAGGATCATCGCTTGTTCTTCGAAATCGCGACCAAGCCCCTGATAGACCGCCGTTAGCATGCGTATCATGTAGGGAATGGTCGGGATCAAATGCACAATGATGATACCCGTATAGGTCCCCGCCAGCCCAAGACGAATGAATATCATCAAAAGCGCGATACCAATCGCCGCCTCTGGGACAATCAACGGCATCGAAAGAAAGAACTCGAACGCGGCTTTCCCACGGAATTTTTCACGCGCCAAAACACGGGCCGCGGGCAGACAAATCGCCAGACAAATCACCGTCACAACCGTACCGATGAACATTGTGTTCAGCGTAGCCTCCCAAACCCGGCTATAGGGCGAGATAACATAGTCCCACGCCAGCGGTAGTAGGGATTTTTCGCGCTGCTCCAACCACCAAGTACTTGGCAACATATCCGGCCACGCCCAACGAAAGGCAAAGCTCTGGATAATGAGCGGAATAAACGGCCCCAGAATGAAGCCCGCGATCAGAAGAAGATATATCTTCTGGAACGATGACAGGCGGGAATTGAGTGCGGTTTTTATGGTACGGCCAGCCATTCTAGTTTCTCCCGATCTTACGTTCGTACCGGCGATAAAGCGCGAGGTAGGTATACAGAATTATACCTGCAATCATTGCGATGGATACAACGGTCGCCATTCCCTGCAACTGAAGCGAGTAGTCGGCATCATTGAAGTAACGCCATGCAATCACGGGCAATGTGTCGGGATATCCGCCACCCAAGATGAACGGAGCTTCAAACGCACCGATGTTAAATGCAAAGATGATAAGAGTTGAAGAAATGATTCCCGGTAGAATTTGCGGCAGGGTCACTTGGAAAAACGTTTGTGATTTGCTGGCACCCAAGATGGCGGCCGCCTCTTCGGTTTCGCGCCCAACGCCCAACAAGACAGCATAGATCGTCAGCGTTACAAACGGAGTTTGCTTCCAGACATAGACGGCAATAATGCCCCAACCGTAGTGAGATTTAAGGATTTGGGGGAACTCGGATGGATCATCAATCAGCCCGACAAATTCCATCAATCGCGACAACATCCCGCCGTTGCCCAACATGATGACAGCCAATGCAATGCCAACTGTATAGGGGATCATCAGGGGCAACTTATAAAGATACTTATACAGCGTCTTCCCGGGAAAAAACCGAACCATCGCAAGCGCAAGAATGATCCCCATCACAAGAGCGATCAGCGTCGACACAATTGCATAGTAAAGCGTTAGACCAAGCGAATACCAAAACGACCATTCCCCCCACAGCGCGCGGAAAAAGCTAAAATCAGGAAAGGTATTAACGCCAAACCAAGGCGCAAATCCCAAGGATTGCATCACAGCGAGAACCAACGCACCACCAAACAGGACAACCAGCACCGTGAGCACAGGCAACACCTGCAGCCACATCCAAATGCGTTCCTTGCGATGACGGGCAAGTTCCTTTGTTTTGTTCGGGCTCATTGGTTTTCCTCCCAGAGGCGTCATGGTGCCAGAGCCCCGATCTTTGCCGGAGCTCTGAGTGTTCTTACGTCAACCAAGCGTGGCTTATTTGAGGTTTTCTACTGCACGCGCGACGATGGTTGCGATGTCATCGCTGCTGTCGCGTTCAATATACTCAAGCCACGTCGCCTCGATCACATCAACCAAAGTCGCGTTTGTGTCAGGTGCAGTATTTGCATCAAGTTCTGCTTGCGTAACACCAACAAGACCAGGGGACGCTGCGGTCAATGCTTGGACTTGTGCCTCATCCAATTTCCAAGGATCAACGCCCGGGGGCATCCCTGTGAATTTTAGCTTGGAGGTCTGCGCCTCAACCGATGTCATGTAGTTGGCCATGACCATCGCCGCGGCAGGGTTTGGCGCGTTGGATGGGATCGCAAGGTAGTTCTTGTTCTTGATCATGTTGCCTTCAGGAAAGACAAAACCTTCTGCGCCTTCAGGATACGTGCCGTTGTTCAGACCCGTCGCCACAGCATAAAGTCCGAACTTGCAGGCAAAATCGACTTCGCCGTTCAGGAACATTCCGTCTAGCGCAGCGTTATCTTCGGGATAGCGCGCGTTACCCTTTTGGCCGCCCAAAAGCAGGGGTTCAAGGTTCTTAAGATATTCAATACCAGGAGTGATCAGGCGTGCAAATTCTTCGGCACCAATTTCACCGATAGGCGCTTGGAGTGCCGCAGCTCCGGTGCCGTCAGGATTATGCGCATAGATTGCGGATTGGACAAATGTGTTACCGATATAGTGCGGCGGCTTCACATAAGTAAATTTACCAGGGTTCGTTGTCAGGTACGCTTGCAACCCTTCAAAAGTTGACGGTGCCTCGGCTTTGTCGACACGGGCGGTGTTAATGGCACATACATACTGCTCACCCGACCAAGGCGCCTCTGCGGCTCCTGTCTCCACACCAAAATCACGCAAGTTCAACAGTGAACGCGGGTCTTCGGCATTCCATTCTATGAACTTGCTGTTTGGCATTTTGTCAGCGAACGCGCCGAACAATGCATCCTGACGCTTAAGCGTTGCAAAGTTTTCGCCGTTCAGCCAGATCGCATCAACACTGCCTTCGCCCAGACCTTTGCCTGATCCCTTTTCAGCAAGAACCAGATCAATCGCATCCTTCGTACCAGTGATACGCACAGGGTTAAGTGTAACGCCCAGCTTGGCCAGATCTGCCGTAACAATCTGATCCATCCAAATGTTGATCGGATCGCTACCGCCCCAATAGTACAGGTTTACCGTGCCTTCGGATTTGGCACGTGTTTCAACATCTGCCCACGTCACGTCACCCTTTAGGAAACCATCACGAAAATTATTCGCTTCTACATTTTCAGCCATTGCCAAGCTGCCAAGCATACTGGCCGTAACTGAAAGGCTTATTAGTGTGTGTTTCATAGTCTTCCTCCCTTGGAATTTGATGCGCTCTTAGATCGGCTCCTGAATGATCCAGATGCGGTCCGGCTGAATTGTCAGCCAAACATCTTGACCAACATCGACCATACGGCGCGATTGTTCGTTCACGGTGATCACTTCTCCCCCACAATCAACGCAGTAGTTGATTGTCGCACCAAAGAACTCCCGGCCAGTGATCTTGCCGGGCAGCACGTTTTCAGTCGTGTCGTCTTTTTCAGTGAGCAGATCGATGGCTTCACTACGCAGCAAAATTGAACCGCCGCCGGGACGATGTTCTGCAACGCTTCCATCAACCTTCAACTGCCCAAAGCTTGTCGTCGCGATGCCATCTGACGACAGCTCACAGGGAAAGATGTTGCTCGCCCCCATAAAGTCGGCGATTTCAATGCTGTTTGGCCGCTGGTAAAGTGCGTCAGGCGCATCGTACTGCGCCAACTTGCCGTCAAAGATAACCGCCACACGGTCCGCTAACTCCATCGCTTCAATCTGGTCATGTGTCACAAAGATTGTGGTGATGCCCAACCGTTGCTGCAGCTCTCGAATGAACCTACGCATTTCTCCACGAAGTTTTGTGTCGAGATTTGCCAACGGTTCATCCATCATCAGAACTGAAGGATTTGTGATCAACGTCCGTGCGATCGCGACCCGCTGCATTTGCCCGCCAGACAATTGCGCAGGGAACCGGTGTCGGAACTGCTGAAGCTGCACAACGTCCAGAATTTCCTCAAGCCGCTTTTCGATTTCGGCCTTTGGTGTGTTTCGCACTTTAAGGCCAAACATTACGTTCTTTTCGACAGTCATGTGCGGGAACAAGGCATAGCGCTGAAACACCATACCTACATTCCGGTCCTGAACTGGCACTTCGGACACGTCTTCATCATCAAACAGAATGTTGCCAAATGACGGAACCTCAAGCCCCGCAATCATCCGCAAAGTTGTCGTCTTGCCGCACCCTGAGGGGCCCAGCAAAGCAACCAGTTCTCCTGAGTTAATATCAAGATCGATATGAGAGATCGCCGTAAAGGAACCGAAGTCTTTACGAACCCCCTTAAGTTGGACTTTTGTCATCGAGACCTCCCTCGGGTATTCCAATAGTACTATTCAATTTGTTAGTACAAATATGAAGGTAAATCGCTTTTTGTCAACAAAAAAAACTTGATCAAACTACAATGATGTAAGCCCTGAATGGGCAGGGATTATGCTCAGTGGAAGCATAGAGCACCACCGTCCAAATTCCTCTAACACATTGAGATGTCTACCCTGAACGAGAACAAAGTGATGTTCCAAACCCTGCTCCATCACGGTGGTCACAACGTCGTTGGCACAACATGGACCAACCTGTGACCTAAAATCTCCGACCCATCCGCGGCATCCGTCAAAGCCCGTTTGCTTACCTTTGGAAATTTGACCCTCAACAACAAATTGCGCTGTCCCATGGCGCGAAACCCGCAACACAGTCACATCACCCAAAGCAAATTCATAGTCCGCAATGGCCCCAAACACGGGTCCTTCTTCGGTCCCCCGTCCAATCATCGGATGGTTGATCCAGCTCACACCGTCTTTGGCCATATAAAGTGGACCACCACCGCCATGCCACATCAGGATTTTATCATTCTCAAAATCGGGAGACGTCATATCAAGCAGACAGCCAACACGCCCTGTAATGGCCTTAACCACCAACTGCGTCACAGCCCCCAAAACATCACCTTCTGAAGCAACAGGCAGTTTGTCCTTTTCCTCAAGCCAACTGAACGCAGCGCCCGGATGCATACCTGGATTTTCCTGCAAAGCAGGCCAGTCGGACACAGCCAACGCATCGTACCCGCCGCTTCTTGCAATGCTGCGAAGCGCCAAAACCGCCCTGACGGTCAGATCCATTTGGGCATCAGAAACACCGCGTACATCAGCAGCGCCTATCATTTCGGCCAACTCGGCACTGACATCAGCGTTGGATTGCGCAGCCATCAGGTTTGTCATCGCGTGAATATCGACATGTTCAACACTTACGCCCAGTTGGCGCATCAGCGTATCCGAAGATACTTCCATATTGTAAAATGTCGGGGCAAGCCCGCCGATCATTCCAATCCGCGCGCCCCTCAAAGCCTTGCGCGCCCGCAACGCCGTCAAAGTTTGCTCAAGCCGAGCCAGCAATGCGGGCTCGCTTGGTGCGCCTAGATACCACTGGACTGGATTGGTTTTTAGATCGCGGACTCCGCGTGCGATCGACATTGACATATTGAGCGACACAAAATTGTTCAGCTGAATATCTTTGGTCAATGTCGGTTCTGGCGTGGCCCAAATGCCCAGCGGCAAGGGTGACAACGCTATTTCGCGCACAACATCGCCCATGGTGAAACCGCCGTGCAGCAATAAAATAAAGTCAGCACCAGCGGCAGCAATCGACGCAATCGCTGCGCGGGCCTGAACAGCGTCCATCGGAATACCTTCGGCCTCAACCAACGCATACCCCTCGCGCGCAGCGATCTCATCCAGCGCAGCCCGGGTGTCGTTGAAAACGCTATGCTGTTGCGGGAAATAGCTGGGCAGCGACGCATTGATCAGGCCGATGGTCAAAGTCATTTGAAGTTTCCTGTTGTCATGTTCCGGTCTGTTGGGTTTTGCCGCCCGTCAGATCAAAGTTGATGGGTCCCTGCCGATAAACCTGATCGAAAAATACAGGTTTGTTCTGAGGGTTGAACGCTGTGCAAGCCTGAGAGAGAATTGCAGTATTTTCTGCGATGGCCAGCTGACCGGCAACCACACGGTCGGCGACCACGGAATCAAGCGTTTCGCAGGCCGTGGTCCAATCAAGATTAAACTTCTGCCTCAGTATACGCAGGATCGATTGTCCCTGCCCTGTCTCAGGAAAATCATCTTCCGTGACACCTGGCAACAACCGAACAGGTATCCAAGTCTGCGTCAGCATCTTGGGCGCGCCGTCAACCGTTCGCAAACGTTCGACCAATACAAGAGGCTCGTCAAACAGATCGGACACCGCATCAGGCAGGTCGGTCGCAGGATTTTGCACACGCAACATCTTGGCACCGGGCATTCGCCCTTCCATCAGCACCTGATCGGTGAAGGACGCCATGCATGTGGATGATGGCGGTGAAAGTGTCGCCACAACATATCCGCTGCCCTGACGAGCTGTCAGGTAGCCTGCGCGCACAAGCAAATCCAGCGCCTTGCGGATGGTGACGCGGCTAACGTCAAATGTTTTGGACAAAAGGTCCTCGGTCGGCAAGCGGGTACCGATGGAATAGTGACCAACCTGAAGTCGGCTTAATAGTTCGTCGTGGACGATTTGATACTTTGGAAGCCCCGTGTCTTTCATGGCACCTGTCTCTAAGTTAAGTTCAATTGGTTCTATCAAATCAGAACTCACCTAACCAATCCAGACACTTTTGGTCTGCGAATAAAGAGCAATGGCTTCTGCGCCCATTTCACGACCATATCCGCTCTGCTTCATGCCGCCAAATGGCGACGCCGGATCGGTATCACCCCATGTGTTGATCCAGATTGTTCCTGCAGCAAGATTATCGGATAAACGCATCGCCCGACCCAGATCCCGTGTCCATCCGCCAGCCGCCAAGCCGTACTGCGTATCGTTGGCCCGCGCGATGACCTCGTCTTCATCGTCAAAATCAAGGACACACAAAACGGGGCCAAAGATCTCTTCACGCGCAATCACCATATCGTCTTTTACGGACTGCAGCACGGTTGGCGTCACGAAATAGCCAGTATCACCAAGCTGCGCACCACCCGCAACACATTCAGCGCCTTGAGACAGACCACTGTTGATATACCCCAGCACCTTGTCCATTTGCGGACGCGTAATCACCGGACCCAGATCGTGTGGCTTGGCTGACATACCCGGCCCAACCGACAATGCCTTTGCCATCTCGGCCAGACGCCCAACAACTTCATCCCGAATAGAGCGATGCACAAACAGCCGCGCACCTGCCGTGCAAGATTGACCATTGTTGCCAAACAGCGCCCAAAATGCACCGGGAATTGCCTTTTCCAAATCAGCATCCGCAAAGATAATATTGGCCGCCTTGCCACCAAGTTCCAACGATACCTTTTTCAAATTCCCAACCGAGGCTTCGACAATCCGGCGACCAGTTTCTGTGGAACCGGTAAAGCCAACCTTGTCGACTCCAGGGTGAGATGCCAGCGCGGCACCAGCGTCACGGCCTAAACCCGGAACAACATTCAAAACCCCAGGCGGGAACCCGATCTGAAGCGCTAGATCAGCGAGAAACAGCGCACTAAGTGGTGTCTGTTCTGCGGGTTTGAGAACGATAGTGTTTCCAGCGGCCAACGCCGGTGCCAACTTCCACGCGACCATCAAAGTGGGGTAGTTCCACGGAGTAATGAGACCACAAACACCGACCGGCTCAACTTTGGTCATATTCGTTCGGCCTGGTACGGAAACCGGAATGGTGCGGCCTTCGATCTTACCTGTCCAACCGGCAAAATAGCGAAAATGGCGCGCGGAATACACAGCATCTACATCACGCGCGACGTGCAAAGGTTTGCCGTTATCTATCGCATCCAGCTGACCAAATATCTCTCTGTTTGCTTCAATTGCATCACCCAACTGCCAGATCAATTGCCCACGGTCATGCGCCGTCATAGTACCCCAAGGACCGCGCAACGCGGCACGCGCCGCACTCACCGCTTGATCAATCTCAGACGCGCCAGCGCATGCCACCTGCCCCACTACAGTATCAAATGACGGGTCCACAACATCGATGTTTGCGGAGGTCTCAACCAAGCCCCCCCCAATGCGGAGTGCTTGAGTTTGGGCAAGAAAAGCAGCTGTTTGGCTATGGGGGTGAAACAACGTCACGCGATTGCGTCCTTGAGTTGGGCAAGCCGGTCACGACCCGTGCTCAGCATCCATTTGGTCATCGCCTCCGGACCCTGCGCTCCGAATATCCCGATTGCATCACTCCAAATCGCGCGGCCACACATAAATCCAAGCGACCGCACGCCTGCTTGGCGTGAGAACGCTAATGCATCGCGAAATTGTTCAAACGTCACGCCAGCGCTGAGATACAGGAGCGGGATGTCGCCGGCAGCATCGGATGCAGCCACAAACGCGGCCTCAGCTTCAACTTTCGACATTTGCGGCGTGCCGAAGCCTTCCACAAAATTGAAATTGACGGGGATTTCGACTTTCAGAATATCGATGCCAAATTTGGGATCAGCAAACGCTTGGGTCGCAGCGCGCACAAGCTCGGGCTTTATCTTTGCAAATTCGGCAGTAGTTCCGTCTGGCAACTCACGGTCATAAACAATTGGTTCAAACAAGAACGTCACACCGTTGGCCTTACACTGCTGGCCAATTCCCTCAACCAGATCGAACTTACGTTGGTTCAACCCATCAGGGTCATTCGGTCCATAATACAAAAAGAACTTCAGGATTTCGGCGTCCAGTTGCGGAAATTCGGAAACCTTCAGATTATCAGGCAATGCCGTGATCCGGTCTTCATCCGAAATTTGGTACACATCCGCTTCATACGCCAACATTTTAGTGCACCCATCCGCGTATGACCCCAACAGATCACGGCCATAGGAGGCATCCACAAGCAACGTTGTCGCATCTGGGCTGAGTGTCTCTACGACAATGCGCTTGAACGTCAGCAGATCATCATCCTGTGACGCAGCTCCCCGTGCTTCTTTGATTGCAGCTTCCAGCCCGCTGCCTTGGTCAACGGCAACCCCGTAAACGAGACCATTCAAAATTTGGGATACCTTGCTCATTGTGTCAGGTCCTTTTCGACATGCGTGATTTTTGGGAACGACGGTGTATCAGAGTGCGCGCACCAGCACGCCAACATGTCATCCGTCGGCTCCATAAGAGAGATTGAAAAACCGCCCATCTCTTGTGTGGTGACGTAGCTGCCGATCATCGGGGCGATTGCGGAAATGCCGTGGCGGGAAAGCTTGGCTTTTGTTTCAGACCAAATGGTCAACAACTCCATCATCGTGGTACCTCCCATGCCATTGATGATTACACACGCGCAGCCACCGTCTGTGATGGGGCGGTCTGCCAACAGTTTGTCGATCATCAGCTCAACCAATTCGTTCACTGGCCCAACCTTTACCCGTCCAACACCGGGTTCGCCGTGCACGCCCATACCAAGGAAAATCTCGTCTTCAGGCAAGCTGAACATTGGCAAACCCGTCAGTGGCGAAACGCCGGGCGACACAGCAGCGGCCAATGTCACGATCCTGTCGCGCACCGCTTCGCCCAACGAAAACAGATCAGCTTGCGAGCGGCCCTCTTCGGCGGCTGCGCCGAGTATCTTATAAATGAACATCGTGCCCGGTGCGCCGCGACGGTCTTTCTTGCGCTCTGGGGGTGCGGCAGAAATATCGTCGTACATCGGCAGGGCCAGCACGTCGATGCCTTCATCTTGCGCCATCATAACAGCACCGCGGCCATTGATCATATCGCCCGAGTGTTGCGAGATCAGCAGGATTGAACCCGCCGCACCCGACACCTCGGCAATACCATCAAGGATAAGATCGGCGGAAGGGGCAGCAAACACATCGCCCACAACATTAGCGTCCAATACCCCCTGCCCCACAAACCCCATCGCGATTGGTTCATGCCCCGAGCCGTTGCCGATAAGCAGCGTGACCTTTTCGTCAGCATCCTTGGCGTTGCTGTCGCGGATGATAACACGTGGGTCATTCACACCCCGTTTGACGTGGGGATAGGCGCTAACAAACCCGTCGAGCATATCATCGACCATTGTTTCTGCGGTGTTGAATAGTTTTTTCATGCAATGCCCCCTGCGTTGGGTGATGCTTCAGCCAGCGTTTCAAGAAAAATCACAACAGATACCGCGCCAGGATCAATATGTCCTCTACCGCCATCTTCGACGTATTGTGACCGCCCCCGACGCGCTACAAGTACCTTGGTGCTGTCACGCCCAACCGCTGCAGCAGTTATGGCAGCAGGAAGATCACCGCCTTGCAACGCGGCAACAGCGGGGGCTAACGCATCAACCATGCTCTTATCCCCAACCTTCACTTCGCCCAGATCACAAATACGTTCGCAAGCCTTAGACAGGCCAACATCTAGCGGTGCGCCAGTGTCCAGATGTGCCTCAATGGCGATCAAGATTAACCCGAACAATGTGCCAGATGCCCCGCCGGAAGCGCGCATAAATGCTTTGGAGCGTTTTGTTTCATCTGCTGCAACAGCTTTTGTCAGGCCGCGCAGCATCGTTGACCCATGGTCGCCGTCCCCGACAGCTGCATCAAGTGCATTGAGGTGCACCATCTGCGCGGTAAATTTTTGATGTAGGGATGTGAAAAACGGTTCAGCAGACATCGCTAAATACCTTTCGGAGATAGGCCAGCGTCTGGATCGCAGCCTGCGTGGGGTCCGGTTCGATATTGCGCCAGATGTTCAGATCTGCACTGGCAGGATTGCCTGCAATGACAAACATCTCGGCCACAACCCAACCATCATACCCGATCTCTTTCAATGCGGCAGCGTCCGCCGGAAAATCATAGCGTCCACTGCCCGGCACGCCCCGATCATTGTCTGAGACGTGATAATGACACAGCATGTTTCCCGCCGCGCGGATTGCGGCTGGCGGGTCTTTTTCCTCGATATTCATGTGAAAACTATCGAGCAATGCACCGATGTGCTTTGATCCTGTCGACCGTGCAAGCGCGCAAGCTTCGGCTGCGGTCGAGGTTAAATCGGTCTCGAACCTGTTCAATGCCTCAATGCCCAGTGTGACACCTTGCTCAGCCAGAATGCCGTCTAATTGGCCTAATGTTTGGGCCGAACGTTCTGCACGCGTGACTTTGTTGAGTGGATCGAAAGCACCCCAGGGGGCAGCAACCACGCCGGCCAAACCCTTGGCCCCCAACAATGCAGTCACCTCAATTGCTTCGGTCAACACGGATACAGCATTTCTGCGAATTTCCGGATCGGCAGAGGTAGGATCCGCTTCTGGTCCCAAGCCTGTTGAGCAGGTCAACTCAAGGCCGCACTGCTCGGCTTGGCCGCGGATTGCTTTAGCCCGATCGCGCCCAATACCCAAAAGCGACACCTCAACACCATCAAATCCAATCTCGGCAACGGTTGCGAAAATCGGGGTCAGATCATCTTCCCACGTCTTCATCCACAGTCCTGCATGTATTCCGAACTTCATGTGATCAGATCCTTTTTATGCATGGTTTAGCAGTCATTATTTGTAGGAATATATTAGTAGTAACAAATAGGATGCGTCAACTCTCTTCCTCAATCATTTCCGCTGAACGCAATGCGCGGCGGTTGATCTTGCCTGAAGACGTCATTTCAAAATCGGTTACAAAAGCGATCTCTCGCGGCGCTTTATACGCAGCCAGTCGAGTACGGACGTGGTTCTGAAGTTCAGCTTTCAAATCATCATCCCCCATCGCCTCCACACTCAACCGCACGAAAGCCTTGATGATGCTCCCGCGGTCAGGGTCGGGTTTGCCGATCACCCCAACTTCGGCGACTGACGGATGGGCAAGCAGACATTCTTCGATCTCGGCGGGGCCAATGCGAAAGCCTGACGATTTAATCAGATCATCGGAGCGGCCCTTGTACCAGAAATACCCGTCCTCATCGCGCACCGCCAAATCATGTGTGCGCATATAGTCGCCAAACTGCAGTTCGGCCTCTTTTTCAGGATTGTCCAGATAGCCAAGATATCGCGTTGGCGCTGTCTTAAGGGTCACGATTTCGCCAGGTTCGTCGGGGGCCACTTCGATGCCATCCGCATCGACCAAGCGCACGTCATGACCCGGATATGCAATCCCCATGGATCCCGGCTTGCGGGGGAACGCTGCCGCGCAATTGCCAATCAGATGGTTCACTTCCGTCATGCCGTAAAATTCATTACACACGACACCCAGTTTGTTTTCTGCCCAGCCCAATGTTTCGGCGGCTAGCGCCTCACCTCCGGTACAAATGACCCGCAATGACAGATCAAATTCGTCGCGCGGCGCTGTGGTTTCTGCCAACCGTTTGATGGCTGTTGGTGCAAGGAACGTATGCGTAACCTTGTGCCGCGCCATAAAATCATAAGCCCAAGAGGCCTTAAACCGTGCCTCGGATGTGACAACGGGGCGCCCCCCCATCCACGCAGGGAACAACATATCCAACAACCCACCAACCCACGCCCAATCAGACGGCGACCAATAGACCGCATCGGGATCATCAAGTGTCAGATTGAAAAACAGGTTTATGGAAGGGCGGTAAGACGCCAACACGCGGTGCCCATGCAAGATGCCTTTTGGCATACCAGTTGAACCAGAGGTGTACATCAATAGCGCAGGATCATCGGCACCGGTATATTCGGGCGTAAAATCATCAGGGGCTTCAGTTGTCAAAATGGTCGTGAGGTTGGGTTCAACTCCCGCACATTCCGCCACCAGAACATCCTTAAGATGGGGCAGCAGCGCAGGTGCGTGTTCGCGCAAAGGCGCCCATGCGTTTTCAACGCTCAATAGGCAGCGGGCTTTGCAGTGGTTCAGGGCATGCGCCAAGGCATCAGGGCCATAAAGCTGAGACAGGGTGACAGCGGTCGCACCCAGTTTGCAAATCGCCATATGCGCAATCGCGGTCTCAGGGCGCATTCCGGTATGTAGGCCGATGTAATCTCCGCGGCCATACCCACGGCGACGCAGATCGGCAGCCAAAGCAGTCGCTTGCGCATCCACATCTCCAAACGACCAATGTTGCAAATTGGCGTCTGCCGTCTCGAAAACAAGGGCCGGAGCATCGGCGTGCCCTGCCGCGATCTGCGCCCCAACTGTCATATCATACAGATTAGCATCGTCGGGGATAACAATTGCGATTTTGCTCCCTACTCTTTCCAATCCAATTTTGGTCAGCGCATCATCATTCCACGTTTCAAACATGGTCGTTCCCTTCGGTTATCTCGTCCAGTTCAACCCACAAACCTGGCAATCCATCGACGTGCCGTTTCAGCCTGCCGGTGGTTGCACATGATCTGGGGTTCAGCAGGGCAACGGTAGTCAGCGTATCCGCCCCTGCAAATTTCATCAGCGCAAAACTGCGCGTCGCTCCGTCTGTTCGATGCACCACGTCGGCGACACCCGTTAACGCAGTCCAATCAACGTCGCCTGATCCGCATGCCCCGCAAATGATACGCGCAGGAAAGGTGATACGTCCGCACCCTAGGCATTTGCTGGCCAACACGTCGGACTTTTCCAATGCATCAAAATAGGGCTTCAGCCCCCCTTCAGCGATTGTGTAATCCAGATTGACCTGATGTTTCATGAAGCCTCCAGAATGCTGACACAGTTCAGCGTTGCGATGCCACCGTGCGTATCTACCAGCGCCAAACAAGGTATATGCGCAGGTTGTTTACCCACATATCGGCCCTCTAGTTGACGGGCGGCTGTCAATATTTGCGCAACGCCTGTAGCACCGACGGGTGCCCCCTGCCCTAGCAGACCGCCTGACAGATTGACTGGCAAAGCTCCATCCGCATCAAAGCCCCCTGCACGTTCGGCATGTAATACATTAGGCGCAAGGATCAGCGCTTCAAGCGCTTGTAACTGCGCACCTGAATAGCTGTCATAGACCTCAGCTAGATCAATCTGATCCGGCGTCACATCTGCCATTTTATAGGCTCGAGTTGCGCAAAGGTGCTTGCCGGAAAAGAAACCGGGATCGGCCCGCTCTCCCAGTCGAACTGTATCAGTTGCCCCAGCAGTTGCGCGAAAACGTGAACGCGGGCGCGTGAGCTTTGGCAGATCAGCTTCACGCGCCAGAATAACCGCCGCTGCGCCGTCGCTAAGTGGTGAGCAATCCAAACGATGATACGGGGATGCCACAACAGGAGAACTAACGACATCTGCTAGGCTGATATCCAGCGGCAAATGAGCAGTCGGATTATGCTGCGCATGGGCGCGGTTCCGCACAGCGATCCGCGCAAAATCATCATGCCTAGCACCAGTACGAGCCATATAGGCAAGCGCAGACATAGCGTAGAATGACGTTGAATCAACGCCTGTCATTCCGTCAGTCCACGCGTCAAACGACAAGGCATAAAGCGCGCCAACATCAACACCAGCAAGATGAGACGCTGATGGCTCCATCCCCAACACCATGACACGTCGCGCCAGACCCGAAGCAATATAAGCAACACCAGCCTGCACGGCAACATGGCCTGATGCACCACCGCCCTCAACCCGCTTCGCGGCCACACCTGTCAATCCACACTCATCCGCTAGCAGCGCGGCAGGGTTCAACTGAAGTGTGAAAAAATCGCTTTCGGATGCGACAATCAGCGCATCAATATCAGATGCCTCGAGCCCTGCATCGTCCAGTGCTTCCTTCACCACTGCCCGCGCCCAATCCCGGAATGAGCTTCCGTCTTTGCGTCGATTGAACGGGCTCATGGCCCCACCTGCGACCCATACATCATTGATCATGAAACACCTCTATCGGGGCCAAGTTGAAGCAGAACGAAAATCAGGAACAATGCAAAAACATTCAGTGTAAAGACACATGACATTAAGCCAGTGAAACCGACATTGCTCCAGACCAATCCGCCAATGGCAGGTCCAAGGGCCATCATTAGAATGCCGACAGTAGCAATAGCTCCCATACCGCGACCAAGATGCTCGGCTGGTAGATACAACCGAGCAAGCACAGGACGCATGATGGTGTGCACCCCAAAACAGGCCCCCTGCACTATTAGCGCAACATACACCATGCTTGGGCCTAGATCTGAAACGAGCAGCAAAACAGGCGGCAGGCAAAAGACAACAAACAGTATTAGTGAACATACCTGTGGAGTGTAGTGCGATCCGTATACCGTCCATGCCAGCCGCCCTGCGATTTGCGCAGGACCTAAAATGGCAACAGCAACGATGCCCATTTTCCCGGCCCCGCCTCCTTGGGCCAAGACCATAGGGAGCAGGAAAAGTAATATCGCGTGACCCATCATGATAAGACCAAATGCGATCGCAATGAGGGTCGGCTCTTTTTCTATTTTGAACCGTGAGGGGACAATGTCTTTCACGATCTTCGTTGCACCGCGGTCCTGTTTAGGGAGCAATAAGACGGCAAAAAAGGCGAGTACTGCAAAGACAAAAATAATCTCCCGCCACGTCATTACTCCGGAAAGCATCATCACCAGCGGGAATGTTAAAAGCGTTGCAAACCCAGCGATCAAGGTAACGGTAGCGGTAGCCTCCACACCTCGTGCCTCAAGACGTCGCATCATCAATGCAAAACAGGGATCGTATAAAGTGGCCGCCATGCAGGTTCCCAAAACCAGCAATGCCCCGCTGAATACCCAGCGATCGGTTACCGTGGACACAAAGAGTAACGTCAACACTCCTGTAATCCCACCAACAAGCATCACCGCCCCTCCCCATCCGCGGTCTATACACAGGCCGACTATTGGCGCGAACGTCGCCCAAACCAGAAACGCAGCTGTGAATGTTACGGAAATATGAAGCACGGGCCAAGCAGTTTGGAGTGCAATCTGTGCAGAAATAGCTGGCATTAAGTAGTAAAATGAGCACCAGAAAAATAGCTGCGCAAACGCGTGCCCGTAAACATAAGAACCAGCGCCACTTTCGACTGAACCAATATGAGTGCGTGAGATAGTGATTATATATGTCCTTACTAATTTGTACCAATCAATAAGACCAATTTGAGCTACTGTCAAAAAAGAAATGAAAAGCGCTAAAGGGATTGCGGTCTAGTATGGATCGTTCACCACAAAGATGTAGCATACCGTTTATGGTACTGAACAACCTTGGCTTCGACGGACAGATCCAATGACGGGCGCAGTCTGGTGTTCATGGCAATCTGAACCCGTCGCGGTTTGATGCCGCTCCTTTGATAGCATTTACTGCAAGATACGGCGCGTATCGCACTGACCAGTGGGTTGGCGCGTAAGTAGGTGGCTGATGATCTTGGAGTCGGAATGCCGACGTTGACAAGTGGATCACGGCGCATCCCCCTACCCGGCAGTGTTTTGCCTGCAAACCATGAGTGGGGAGACACGGATGTGGTGTCGAAAGAGGATTTGGAACTGGCCCAATAAAATGACCGTCTTCGGCGCGAGATACTATTACCTGACAGCACATGCCTGTATGTGT
>ERZ1027208.258-NODE-258-length-23819-cov-21.128303_pt1 | contig 23819 bp, 20 predicted proteins | sample MGYA00520867_ERZ1027208 | MGnify/ENA primary metagenome ERZ1027208 (study PRJEB33311, sample SAMEA4378413) | marine metagenome | biome: Marine biome; feature: Fjord; material: Water | collected 2014-07-20T08:00:00Z/2014-07-... | depth 75 m ...
GCTCGCTCATCATCTTTCTCTTCGTCGGCTGCGTTAGTTTTGTATAAGAGACAGAAATACCAGCATATCAAAAACTAGTTTCTTTTATAGCAGACTATTTTGAGGAAGACATTCCTCACGATTGGGCGCGTTCTAACTCAGAAGGAAAAGAATTTCTAGTTAACAATAACTACGATTTTATATTATCTGATATTCAATTATTAGACGGTGTTTCATTCGATTTATATGATGAAATTTCTATAGATGCTCCAATTATTTTCTGTTCTGCTCACGACGAATATTTGTTTCAAGCATTTAATACAAATGGTATTGCCTATATTTTAAAACCTTATACCCAAATAGATTTTAAAAAAGCAATAGAAAAATACCAATCGTTGTTTAAACAAGGCGATTATAATTCGCTTACAAGTAAAACAATTAGCGAACTTAAAATTGCTTTACAAGAAGAACACAACAATTATAAGAAGCGTTTTGTGATTAAAAAAGCAAAAGGGATTCAGTTATTAAATGTCTCAGAAATTAGTACAATTGAAGCTTCCGGAGATTTTTGTATAGCAACAGATTTTAATGGAAAACGTCATACAATCTCTCAAAATTTAGGGGTAATTCATCAACAATTACAACCAACTAAATTTTTTAAAATAAACAGAAGCGAAATAATAAATATTGATTTTATTGAGAATATTGAAAGTCATTTTAAAAACCGACTAATTATAACAATTACAGGTGAAAAAGAAAAAGTAATGACGAGTTCATCAACAACTTCAGATTTTAGAAAGTGGTTAGAGCAATAGTTAATATTTAAAATAGATATTAAAACATAAACTCTCGAATTTTCGAGAGTTTATGTTTTATATATAACTTAAAAAAAGTTTAATCATTCAATTTTAATACCGCCATAAATGCTTCTTGAGGAATTTCAACATTACCTACTTGGCGCATACGCTTTTTACCTTTTTTCTGCTTTTCCAATAATTTACGTTTACGCGAAATATCTCCACCATAACACTTTGCTGTAACATCCTTACGTAATGCTTTTGTCGTTTCACGAGAAATAATCTTTGCTCCAATAGCAGCCTGAATAGGAATATCAAACTGTTGTCTTGGTATTAATTCTTTTAATTTTTCACACATTTTTTTACCAATATGGTGAGCATTATCAGCGTGAATTAAAGCAGAAAGGGCATCAACTGGTTGTGCGTTTAATAAGATATCTACACGAACTAGTTTGGAAGTACGCATACCTATTGGTGTATAATCAAAAGAAGCGTATCCTTTTGAAACTGTTTTTAAACGATCATAAAAATCGAAAACAATTTCAGCTAAAGGCATATCAAAAGTTAACTCAACACGTTCGGTTGTTAAATACGTTTGATTAGTAATAATACCACGTTTTTCAATACACAACGACATAACATTACCAACAAAATCTGCTTTAGTAATAATAGTAGCTTTTATATATGGTTCTTCAACACGATCTAAACTTGAAGGATCAGGTAAATCTGTTGGGTTATTAACAATTATAGGTATTTCAGTGTTTTTTCTTGTGAATGCGTTATAACTAACATTTGGAACTGTAGTTATTACAGTCATATCAAATTCACGTTCTAAACGTTCTTGAATGATTTCCATATGTAGCATTCCTAAGAACCCACAACGGAAACCAAAACCTAAAGCAGCAGAACTTTCTGGAGCAAAAACCAAAGAAGCATCATTTAACTGAAGCTTTTCCATAGAGTTTCGCAATTCTTCATACTCATCAGTATCTACAGGATAAATACCTGCAAAAACCATTGGTTTTACATCTTCAAACCCTGCAATAGCATTAGTTGTAGGGTTTTTAGCATCGGTAATAGTATCACCAACCTTAACTTCTTTGGCTTCTTTTATTCCTGTTATTACATAGCCTACATCACCTGCTTTTATTTCTTTTCTGGGAAACTGTTTTAATTTTAAAGTACCAACTTCGTCAGCACCATACGTTTTTCCTGTAGCGATAAATTTAATTTCTTGATTCTTTTTAATAGAACCATTAATCACTCTAAAATAAGTTTCAACACCGCGAAATGGGTTGTAAACCGAGTCAAAAATCAAGGCTTGTAAAGGCTCGTCGTAATTTCCTTTTGGTGCAGGAACACGGTCTATAATTGCTTTTAAAATATTATCTACACCGAAACCTGTTTTTCCACTGGCATGTATAATCTCGCTTGGATCACAACCTAAAAGGTCCACGATATCATCAGTTACTTCTTCAGGATTTGCGCTTGGTAAATCAACTTTATTGAGCACAGGTATAATTTCTAAGTCATTTTCTAGAGCTAAATACAAATTAGAAATAGTTTGAGCCTGTATGCTTTGTGCTGCATCTACGATTAACAAAGCACCTTCACAAGCAGCAATAGAACGAGACACTTCGTATGAAAAATCTACGTGACCAGGAGTATCAATAAGGTTTAAAATATAATCTTCACCCTCGAAAGTATATTCCATTTGAATGGCGTGCGATTTTATGGTAATACCACGTTCGCGCTCCAAGTCCATATTGTCTAAAAGTTGATCTTGTTTTTCTCTATCGGTTACAGAACCTGTAAATTCAAGCAAACGATCTGCAAGTGTACTTTTTCCGTGATCAATATGTGCAATAATGCAAAAATTTCTAATATTCTTCATAGTCAAATTCTCTTCATAAATAAAGATGGTGCAAATATAAAGTATTTATTGAGCTTTTTCTTTAATTTTATTTTTAAGTAGAACTTGTTAAGCTTATGGTTTTTACCGTAATTAAAAGTCTAAAACAAATAGTATATTGCAGTTTAAATTAATAGCCTTTTGAAATTAACCTTTTACCTTTTTATTTTTTTGTTTTCAATTCAGCTCGTTGCTCAAGAATTTTCTGTTTCAGGAAAAATTTTGGACGACAATAATAACCCTGTTGCATACGCTAACATTTTATTATTAAAAATAACTGATTCGGGTGTTGAATCCTATAAAGGTATGTCGTCTGATGAGAATGGTGGCTTTTCTTTTGAAAATATAGTGTCAGGTGATTATGAAGTCAAAGTAACTTTTATGGGTTTTAAAGATAATTCCACTACCGTTACAATCTCTGAAACAGTTATTTTAGAACCGATAATTCTAGAAGATAACACAGAGGCTTTAGAAGAGGTGAGTATAACTGTTAAACGGCCAACTTTAAAAAAGGAAATAGATCGTTTGGTTTTTAATATTGAGAATACCTCTTTAAGCGAGGGTAATATTCTTGAGGTTTTAAGAAGCACGCCAGGGGTTTTAATTTTAGACAATAACATTTCAATAAAAAACACAACACCAACAGTTTTTATAAACGATAGAAAAGTTAATTTATCTGCCAGTGAAATCACACAGCTACTTGAAAATTCACCAGCAAATTCAATTAAAAAAGTCGAGGTTATTACAAATCCACCATCAAAATATGATGCTGAAAGTGGAGCTGTTTTAAATATTGTAATGAGTAAAAATCTTATTATAGGTTATCGCGGCAATATTTTCACTAATTACACACAAGGTGTTTTCCCAAGGTATAATACTGGGATAAATCAGTTTTATAAAACAAACAAAATAAATATTTTTGCTAATTATAGTTTTACGCATAGTAAAATAAATAGAGATAATGAAGAAAACATTAATTACTTAAATAATGACAGCTCTATTAATGAATATTGGAACACAAAAATAAATAGAAATACAACTTCCAAAAATCACAATTTCAATCTTAATTTTGATTATTTTATTGATGATAAAAACACGATAAGCCTAACTTCTAATTTATTGTTTTTACCTTATTTTGATTATACAACTAAAGGGAGCACTCAAGTAGAAGACTTTACTGGCTCAAATAATTATAGTTTTAATTCTAATAATTTTTCTCAAGATGATAAGTATAATCTAGGTTTTGATTTCGATTATAAGCACTCATTTAAAAATAGCTCAAGAATATTGCTTAATACTCATTTAACGAAATACGATTACAATAGAAAGCAAAATGTAAATAGCGACTATTTTATGACTGATAACACTTTTGATTTCAGTACAGCGTTTAACACGAAAAATAATCAAGAGACAGATATTTTTACTTCTCAATTGGATTATGAATTACCAATAGATGAGAGTTCTAATTTTTATACGGGAATTAAAGCATCAAATGTTGAAACAAGAAGCGATATCATACAATTTGATATTGATACAGCAACAGGGAACCAAACATTAAACACATCAAATACAAATGCATTTCACTATGATGAAGCTGTTTTTGCCGCCTACCTAAGCTATGATAAAAGCTGGGAAAAATGGAGTCTTTCATTAGGAATACGAGCAGAGCAGACTAATGTTGAGGGTAAATCTCCAATAGATAACACTAAAAATAAACAAGATTATTTAGAGTGGTTTCCAACTACAAATTTAAGTTATCATATTTCTGAAGAAGTAAATCTATATACAAATTACAAACGCAGTATAGAGCGTCCAAGTTACCAATTGTTAAATCCTTTTAATTTCTTTTTAAACGATAATACCATAGTTACAGGAAACCCTAATTTGTTACCAGCGTTTAACAATCACTTTGTTATTGGTACTTCAATTTTTGAACGCTATACTGTTGAAGCGTATTATAAAGAGACTAAAAACAAGATAAATGAGTTGCCTATACAAGACAATACCAATAATATAATTGTTTATTCGCCCACAAATATTAGTGGAAGAAAAGAGTTTGGGTTTGATTTTGTCACCTATTTTGATGTGGTAGATAGCTGGTCTGTTTATTTTGTTACTTCTTTTTACAACATAGAGGAAGAGTTAATACTTAACAATCAGTTATCCAAAAAAGATAGATGGTCTAACTATTCTGTTATTAGCAACGATATATCTTTTTTAAAAGACAAGAGTTTAACGGCTAATTTCACTTTGACTTATGATGGAAAATACCAATTGGGCTTTAGGACAATTGATACAAGAATAGAGACGGATTTATCAATAAAAAAGAAAATTTTTAAAAACAAAGGAACACTATCCTTAGCTTTTTCTGATTTGCTGAATGAACAAGATTACACATTATATTCTAAATATTTAAACCAGGACAATTCTAACTTTACAGATTTAGATAACCGTTATGTTAAGCTAGGTTTTAGTTATAAATTTGGTAACACAAACTTAGAAACCAACGAACGCACTAAAGAGCGTAAAGAACGCGATAGATTAGAGAAAAACTAATCTTGCCATTCTGCAATGAACAAGTTGGTGTCGTGTCCACCGCCATTATTTCTGTTAGACGAAAAAATTAAATGCTTTCCATCGTTAGAAAATACTGGAAAAGCATCAAAAGTTTCGCTGTGTGTAATACGCTCTAAGTTTTTACCATCTAAATCTATCATATATAAATTAAACGGAAAACCACGTTCTGCTTCGTAGTTTGAAGAGAATAAAATTTTCTTTCCTGAAGGATGAAAAAACGGACTCCAATTCGCATTTCCAAGATTAGTTAACTGTCGTAAATCACTTCCGTCAGCATTACAAATGTATAGTTCCATTTCTGTTGGTTGTACTAAACCTTCAGCCAATAAATCTTTATATTCTTTTATTTCTTCTTCAGTTTTTGGTCTAGAAGAGCGGAAAATAATTTTTGAGCCATCTGGTGAAAAGAACGCGCCACCATCATAACCTAATTGATTAGTAATTTGCTTTACATCACTACCATCAAGATTCATTGTGTATAATTCAATATCGCCACTTCTGGTTGAGGTAAAAACAATTTTATCACCCATAGGAGATACTGTTGGTTCTGCATCGTAACCTATTTCATTAGTTAATTGGTTTACAATATTACCTTCTAAGTCAGCCACAAAAATATCATAACTATCATAAATTGGCCAAATATATTTTCCGTTTTTGCGTAAAGGTGTTTCAGGACACTCTTCATCTGCTAAATGTGTAGAACTATAAATAATGTGCTTGTTATCAGGTAAAAAATAAGAACAAGTAGTTCTTCCTTTTCCACTACTAATCATTGGGGGAACAATACTATCAAACGTATCATTTACATTCATTAAAAACATTTGATCGCAATTTACATTCCAAGCTTTGTTATTAGATTGAAACACTAATTGCTTATCATCAAAACTCCAATATGCTTCAGCATTATCACCACCAAAAGTGATTTGACGAATAGATTTAAAATGTGTTTCTTCAGGGTAAATTAAAGAATCAACCCATTTTGTAGCACCAGAAGTAGTGTCTATATTTTTAGAGTTATCTTTTTTACAAGAAGTAAATAATATAATAAGTAACAGAGTGTATAATAGAGGTGTTTTCATCTTAAATTTCAAAATAAATGGCAATTAATGCCTAATTTTGTGCAAAAATAATCCGAAAACATTATGAAACAATTTTTAGCGCTTATAATTTTAGTTACATTAATATCTTGTAAAACAGAAAATAAGGTTGAAAACAAAATAAAAGAAGACGTTGCTTTTTTAGCTGATGATAAATTAGAAGGACGCCAAACAGGAACAAAAGGAGAAAAAGCAGCAGCAGATTACATTGCAAGCCGTTTTAAATCTTTAGGATTGGAAGAAAAAGGAACGAAAGGTTATTTTCAGGAATTTAGTTTTAAACCAAAAACAGATCCACATTCACAAGTAAAATTCACCGAAACAAATACAGATAGCACCTTAACAGGAATTAATGTTATAGGATTTATAAATAATAACGCAAAAGAGACGATTGTAGTTGGTGCTCATTACGATCATTTAGGTTATGGTAGCGAAGGTTCGTTATATAGAGGCGAAGACAAAGCGATACATAATGGAGCCGATGATAATGCAAGTGGAGTAGCGGTTATGTTGAATCTAGCTAGTAAATTAAAAAACAGCGATAAAGGCAACAACTATTTGTTTATGGCTTTTTCCGGTGAAGAAATGGGGTTGTTAGGCTCTAATTACTTCGTGAAAAATGCAACAATAAATACAGATTCTATTAATTATATGATTAATATGGATATGGTTGGGCGTTTAAAACAAGATAGCACATTAGCGGTTTATGGTGTTGGAACATCCCCGATTTTCAAGCAAGTGATTTCGGCAAGCAATAAGAATTTTAAAATCATTGAAAATGAATCTGGTGTTGGGCCAAGTGATCACACATCGTTTTATTTGAATGATATTCCTGTACTACATTTTTTTACAGGGCAACACGAAGATTACCACAAACCAAGTGATGATTCTGAAAAGCTGAATTACGAAGGAATGGAAACCATTTCAAATTATATTTTCGATATTATTACAGACCTTGATAATAATGGTGAGCTAGCGTTTAGAAAAACTAAAAACGAAAGTGAAGAAACACCTCGTTTTAAAGTGACTTTAGGTGTGGTTCCAGATTATATGTTTGATGGAGAAGGTATGCGAATAGATGGTGTTAGCGAAGAAAAACCAGCACAAAAAGCAGGTTTAGAAAAAGGAGACATCGTGATTCAATTAGGTGAGCACAAAGTAAAAGACATGATGGGCTATATGAAGGCGTTATCTAAATTTGAAAAAGGAAACACAACAACAGTTAAAGTAAATAGAAACGGAAAAGAAGTAGAAGCTGAAATAACTTTTTAACTATATATAATAGCTCCACAAACTCCGAGACTAATTATTTGATAAACAACAGATAGTATAAAAAATACTTTTGCTGCTTTTCGCTTTTGGTTTAGTATTAATATAATACCAATAATGGCAAGTACTATAGTAGGCCCAAACATTATGGCTACAAGTATATAAATCAATCCGTCTATATTCATTTTTCTTTTTTAATTATAGACTACTAATAATAGATCCGCAAACTCCCAGACCAACAATTAAATACACAGCAGCAATGATATAGTATGTTTTTGCTTTTTCCTTACTCTTGTGCTTTGCTTGTTTTCCTAAAGACAGAAAAAGGACCGGAGGACCAAACATTATAAAAAGGATGATTATTATCATTTTAGATATTGTTTCTAAGTTCTTCTAAATATTCTTTTTTATCATCTCTATAAAATAGATTCATAGTTTCAAAAGGTATGATTTTATTATCCTTGTTAACAATATGAACACATGATTTTTTAATAGCGCGAACATCAAAATTATACGCATCAATAAATTGCATAATAATAACTCTAAACAAATTATCGTAACCTAGGTTTGGCGCATCAATATTTGGTAAACAACACATAATTGACTTTAAATTTTCTTCAGCTACTTCAACAGAATTTCCTGTACTGAATAACTCAATCATTTTGCCTTGAAGCTGTTCGTCTTGCTCGTAGATAATAGTGTTTTTACTATTATCCAATAAATCGTTTGGATTAATATAGCGCGTTAACGGCATTATTTCATCACCTAATTTAAGTGCATAACCCATTACTAAAGCGTCTGGATTACAAGGCACAGGAAGCAAATCGTCTGCATTAAATATGTTGGTTTGCTCTAATATTTTTCTACGTACTTCGGTAAGTGTCATTCTATCGGTTTCTGGATTAAAATGTTCTAAACGTCCTGCAATTTGTGTTGGTTGAAGCGTAACACCACGTACACATTTTTGCTTTAATGCGTAGTCTATTATTTTTCCTATTTCATTATCATTTAACCCTTTTTGAAGCGTTACCACTAAAGTTGTTGAAAGATTTAACTCGTTTAAATTTTCAATAGCTTGTTCTCTAATATGTTTTAAATCTGCACCACGTAATTCTTTTAATACTCTATTTTCAAAAGAATCAAATTGTAAATAGATTTCAAAGTCTGGAGCGTAGGTTTTTAGTCTTTTCGCAAAAGCAAAATCTTTAGCAATTTTAATTCCATTGGTGTTTAACATTAAATGTCGAATAGGCAACGATTTTGCGTAATCCATAATTTCCCAAAACTGAGGATGAATTGTTGGTTCGCCTCCACTTATTTGTACAACATCAGGCTCTTTTTCGTTTTCAACAATAGTATCCAACATTTTTTTTACCTCTTCAAGTGTTCTGTGTCTTCCATAACTAGGTGAAGAGCCAGCGTAACACGTTGGACAAGTTAAATTGCATCTATCTGTAACTTCAACAACTGTTAAGCAAGAGTGTTGCTCATGATCTGGGCATAAACCACAATCGTAAGGACAACCGTAATGGGTTTTGGTATTAAATTTATAAGGAGTTTCAGATGGTTTATTGTAATTTCTTGTGTTTTTATAATATTCAACATCATCTGCAATTAACACTTTAGAATTACCATGCTCATTACACCGTTTTAGCATATAAACATTATTGTTTTCAAAAACAATTTTAGCGTTCACGCGCTTTAAACATTCAGGACATAGACTTAATGTGAAATCGTAATAGGCATACTTTCTAACGGGCATTTTTTATGGCGATTAAAATGGTTTTTTGATAATTGAGTAAACAAATTACACATAATATTTGAATGGTGCTCAATCCTAAAAAATAAAACATATTGGGTTTTAAAAATTCAATTAAGAATCTAAAAGCAAAATAACTTATCATAAACCATTTGAACAGTTCCCCTTTTTTTAAGGACCGAGTTCTTTTAATGTTTTTTAAACTGAAAAACAAAAGAATTAAAAAGATAAGTTCATATAAAGCAATGGGGTGTCTAAGAACATTATCTCCTAAATTCATACCCAAAAAGGATGATGTTTCTTTTCCATAAGTAAATTCATTAATTCCAGAAAGAAAACAGCCAATTCGTCCCATAAAAAGACCTATTAGTATAGGAAAGGTAAATAAATCTCCAGAGGATTGAGTTTCACCAATACGTTTTTTAATGTATTCAACACCAAGTAATCCACCAAATAATCCACCCATTATAGTTTTTGTGTTTAACAGTTGAATGATGTTAACTTGAGAAAATTCAATTAGTGGATTTTCTAACAATCCAATTAATCTGGAGCCAATTAAAGCACCAGTGGCAGCACCTAGAATAATCGAAAGACGGTTTGAAGGTGTTATATAATCAGAAGTATGTTTTCTTAAATAGACATAGTATCTATAGGCTACAAAAAAAGCGAGATACTCTAAAACAAGATGAATATTAATGGTATACCCCAAAAAAATAGGCTCAAAAGGAATCTTCAATAGAAATAAGTTTGACTTAAAAATACAATAATTATAGGGCGAATGATCAATTTGTATAAAAAGATGTAATTTTGCATCAAAATCAAACAATTGGTAAAAATAGACAACATAGAACTTCCAGATTTCCCATTGCTTTTAGCACCTATGGAAGATGTAAGCGATCCTCCTTTTCGTGCTTTGTGCAAAGAACAAGGTGCAGATGTGGTTTATACTGAGTTTGTATCTAGCGAGGGTTTAATTCGTAATGCAGCAAAAAGCGTTATGAAACTTGATATATATGAAAAAGAACGCCCTGTTGGTATTCAAATTTTTGGAGCCAATATGGATAGTATGCTAGAAACAATTGATATTGTTTCAGCATCCAAACCAGATATTATTGATATTAATTTTGGTTGTCCAGTTAAAAAAGTAGTGAGCAAAGGCGCAGGTGCAGGGATATTAAAAGATGTTTGTTTAATGGAGCAACTTACTGCCGAAATGGTTAAACGCACAAATATTCCTATAACTGTAAAAACGCGTTTAGGTTGGGATCATGATTCTATTAGAATTGTTGAAGTTGCTGAAAGACTTCAGGATGTTGGCTGTAAAGCTATTTCAATTCATGGTCGCACACGTGCACAAATGTATAAAGGAGAAGCCGATTGGAAACCAATTGCTGAGGTTAAAAACAATCCTAGGATGCATATTCCTGTATTTGGAAATGGAGACGTAGACACGCCGGAAAAAGCGAAGTTAATGCGTGATAGTTTTGGGTTGGATGGCTGTATGATTGGTCGTGCAAGTATTGGGAACCCATGGTTTTTTAAACAAGTAAAACACTTTTTTGAAACAGGTGAACACCTTGCGCCGATTTCGTTGGCAGAACGCGTGGAAGCTGCTCGCAGACACTTACAAATGGCAATTGATTGGAAAGGTGAAACACTTGGTGTTTTTGAAACTAGACGCCATTACACCAATTACTTTAAAGGTATTCCACATTTTAAGGAACACAGAATGAAAATGGTTACCAGTGATCACTCGGTAGATGTGTTTAAAGCATTTGATGAGGTACTTGAAAACTTTTCAGATTATCAGTTCGTAGAGTAAAAAGGTTAAAGATTAACTCGTTTTGACTAATTCATCAGTGATTCTTGATGATGCAATTTTTGAAGCTATTAAGCCTAAAACAGTAATAGTAACAAATACTATGAAAAGGTTTTCCACTTTAATGGTAACAGGATAAGCTAGTGAAGGCGTAATCATTACCAAAGAAAATGTTTTCTGAAGAAAAACTAAAGCTAGGCTTATAAGTAATCCAATTATACCACCAATAACACTTATTAGAACACCTTGCAACAAGAAAATTTTACGAATATCCTTTACTGTAGCACCAATATTAAATAAAGTATTCAGACTTTGCTTTTTGTCGAGCATCATCATTATCAATGAGCCAATAACATTAAAAAAGGCAATAATTAAAACCAGCGTAAAAATAAGATATACCGCTAAGTTTTCAGTATTCAGCATTTTGTTTAAAGAATCGTTTAGTTGAGTCCTGTTTTTCACAATAATATTTTCTCCTAAAACAGATTGAATTTGAGATTTCACCAATGCTTCATCAACCCCATTTTTCAACTTAAACTCGATATATGTTATTTGGTTTGGAGAAAAACTTAAAAGCTCTTCAGCTACAGCTATTGGTGAATAAATGTAGTTGTCATTTAAATTTTCATTAATATCAAACACCCCAACATTAACAACACTCAATTCTTTAAAGGCTTGTTTAGCAGATGTTATCTGTCCTTTACCAGGTTTCGGCACATATAAATTTACAGCTTTACCATAGTCTAGAACTCCTAAAGATAAACTGTTTGAAATACCCCAACCAACAACTATTTGTCTTGTATTCTGTGTTATCCAACTGCCCTGCATTAATATAGAGTCAACCGCTATTATTTTTTCATAATTTTCGTCTACACCTTTAATGTAAGCAGGATGCGGTTTGCCATCAAATGAAGCAAAAACACGTTCTTCTATAATTTTAGAATAAGAGGCAATACCTTCAATTTTTTTAAGGCTATTTTCGAGGTCTTCAGATAAGACAAAAGACTTTCCAATTGTGGTTTCTGCTTTTAAATCTGGATCTATTACAGTTGAAAATTCTAAAGTAAAATCTTTTAAGCCAGCAAATCCAGAGAGCACTATAAAGAGAGATGCAGCTCCTAAAACAATACCGATAATTGCTATTATTGTAATGAAATTAATAGCATTATTATTGCTTTTTGATCTTATATAACGTTTAGCAATGTAATAGGAGAAGTTCAACTAAGACTGTTTTCTTTTACCTAAAAGGTCTGGATTTTCTATAGGGTTATCTTTTCCTTTCAAAGATTGTTCGATTTTATCTATATGCTCTAAAGAATCATCAACAAAAAATTGCAACTGTGGCATCCTTCTTAATTGATTTTTTGTGCGCTGTGCTAATTCGTGTCTAATAAAAGGTTGATTAGAACGAATGCCAACAATAAGTTCTTGTGCTTTATCATTAGGAAAAATGCTTAAATACACCTTAGCCATAGAAAGGTCTACAGTAACACTTACCTTAGATACAGATATAATAACACCGCGCATACCACCTTGAGTAGCAGCACCTTGAAGGATGTCTACTAGGTCACGTTGTAATACAGAGGCTATTTTTTTTTGTCTTTGACTTTCTTCCATAGTGCAAAAATAGTTGATATTTAAAGATTATCTTACTTTTGAAAGCAAAATTCGTACCTTAAATTTAAAAGTACAATAAAATGAATAAAATAGAGCATATAGGTATTGCCGTAAAAAACCTTGAAGAGTCTAATACATTGTTTGCTAAACTGTTCGGGCAACCACATTATAAGGTTGAAGAAGTTAAAAGCGAAGGTGTGAATACGTCGTTTTTTAAAGTAGGTGAAAATAAAATAGAATTGTTAGAAGCCACTAAAGACGATAGTCCAATAGCTAAGTTTTTAGAAAAAAAAGGAGAAGGCATTCACCATATAGCATTTGATGTTGATGATATTGAAGCGGAAATATGCCGATTAAAAGAAGAGGGTTTTATTGTTTTAAATGAAAAGCCAAAACAGGGAGCGGACAACAAGTTAGTGGCATTTTTGCATCCCAAATCATCAAATGGTGTCTTAATTGAGTTGTGCCAAGAGATAAAGGAATAATTTTTCTTGCCAGAAAATAAAATAAGTAGTAATATTGCACTCCTAATTTGGTCCCATAGCTCAGTTGGTTAGAGCACCTGACTCATAATCAGGTGGTCCTTGGTTCGAGCCCAAGTGGGACCACTTTTAAAATTAGTAAAGCCTTTCAAGAAATTGAAAGGCTTTTTTGTATTTAGAGTTTTTTTTAAAAGAGTTATTCCTTTAAAACACAAGTTGAACTAAGAATTCAGCCATTGTTAGGTTCGATCCTTGTGCAAAGTCAACATTTGTAATAGCAGCTTGCATTTTTAAATTATTGCCATCAAAATATTTAGTCAAACCAAAAGTATAACTTTTAGCGTCTGGCAATAAAGAATTACTATAATTTTTAAATTCTGATTGCATATTTTCATATCTGAAGTCGAAACTTAAGCCTTTACTGGTTACATAGCCTGTTTGTAGGCTGTAACTATCTCCTAAAACTAAATATTCACTTATTTGTTGAGGTGCGAGTATTTCAGTAGCATCAACATTTAAAAAGGGTTCATCCAAATTTTCTGCACTGGCATTTGCATATTCAGCTAAAAATGAAAAGCCTTTATATTTTAATAAAAAGTCTGTAAATACTTGTGAGTAATCTGGTAAATTGTCTTTTCCATTCGCATCATAAAAAATAAAATCACCGTGTCCTTCGCCGTTAGAACTGCTTGCTCCTTTATTTTTGCTAACCGCAGCACCAACTAAAAGTTTTAATGTCTCTTCGTGAGCTAAATCTGCCGTGTATTTATCATTTCCTTCAGTGAAATAACCTAAAGGATACAAGTCTAAACGTGCACCAATTTTTAAACCACCTAAATCGGAATCTCTTGAGTCTGAACCAAAAGAATTTCTACCATCACCAGATGTTAATGCAAAGCTTGGAGCGATACCAAACTTATCACCAAATTTACTTTCAACAAATAAACCAAATTCACGACCTGTATTACTATAAAGTTGACTCAGGATACTTCTATCTGTAAACTGTAGTTTATCTTCTCTGTAAATCATTTCACGGTTATTTAGAAACGATTGTTTTTGTCCACCAGTTATAATTAACCATTCATATGGATGATATGCCACCCAAGCGTCTAATAAGGGTTGAGCTAAACTAAAATCAGTCTGCACTAAGAAGCTTACTTTTTCATTAATAGCTTTACCACTAATCATAAAAAAGGTTCTTTTAGAATTGAATTCATATTCGGAATCCATATCTTTTACTTTTTCATAATTAATATTTGGTTGAATGAATCCACCAATATTAAATTGATATGCACCTTCGTTGAAAGAAAAATTCAATCCTGTACCAAGTTTGAAATCGGCTTTGTTTTTGGCGTCTTGTTCCTGTGCATTAATAATAATTGAGCAGAAAAATATAGTAAGACAAAATAGGGTTTTGATAATTGATTTCATTTTAATTCTTTTTAGATAGTCTGTATATTGGTAATTCGTTGTTTAATTCTGTTTCTAACACACCAAAACTCACAAAGCTGTTAGGTGCTTCTGGCTCTAATACTTCTGTAATAATTGGAGCATTCTTTTGGCTTGTAGAAATAATGAAAGTTCCTTTTGGGAAATTAATCGTTTTGTTTGTTAATTGAGTTTCTACTGTTTGACGATTCATTTTTTCAAAAAGTTCTTCATTCCTATCATAGAGTGTTATTTGATATGCTTCAACTTCATACTCTGTATCATTTTCAAGTGTTTCGGTTTTAACGCCTAATGTGTTTAGCTTTTTAATTAATTCTTTATGGCTTGAATCTATTAAGTAAAATGCTGGTTTGTTTCTAACCAATTTTGGTTTAGATTTCCAGGCATCTCTTACTGTGATTTCCATTTTCATTAGGTCATTTGTGTCTAGATCTATAACTTCGATGGAATCTTTATAAACTTCTCTTGTGCTTGTAACTGAAATATCACCATTCAATTTCTGAGCTTTTATTATTTCATTTTTTACTAAATCGGCATTTTCAAAAGCTGTTTTTAAATAAGACATTCCAATTAAAAAGGTGGTTGCCATTCGTCTTTTAAAAGATGTTCTACCTAAATTTACACCACGAACTTCAATTAAAGTAGAAACTGTATTAGTCAAAGCATAAGATGTGGCACTAGAACGTGCATTACTAGAACCTTGATTAAATTGAATTTCTCCGTGATAATCTCCAGTTGACATATAATCGTGAAAACGGAGTTTATTTTTAGTTAATACTTGTCTAGCATTTTCTACAAAAAGAGAATCTGTTAGTGTTCTCATATTTTGAGGGACATTAGGGTTTCCGCTGTATAAAAACATAATGTCATATAACCCAGCAATTCCAAAACTACCCATTTTTGAAAAATCTCTACGATAAGAATTGTATTCGTGAAAATCGATTCCTACTTCTGGATTAAAATCTGAGAATGCTTGTTTTAAAACAACACTTTCTGGCGCCATTAATTTGGTTTGATCACGGTTTAAATCGAGTCCGTTAGAAGCATAACGACTTTGTTTTAAATAGCCATCAATATTAGCCATTGGTACAACAGCCAAATCAATTTTATCTAGTAAGTAAGAATATTTCGGATTATTTAAAAGCGTGAATAATAAATACAAAACACCTTCGGTACTAGCAGGTTCATTGCCATGTAAACCACCTTGCATCCAAACTTTTATTTTTTTGGTAGTTGAATTCGGATTGGTAAGTCGCACCATAGGAATTTTATATCCTTTTTGGCTTTCTCCAATATAGCTTATGGTAACATATTTAGAATGATTTGATTTCAACGTATTTAAAAACGTAGTAAGCTCATCATAATCTGTAAAACCTCGTTTTTTCTGTAATGCAGGTGTGACGTTTTCTAAACTATCTGCATCAGGGAAATAACGTTCCGTGATTTTTTTAGATTGTGGATTAAGCTGTGCCACTGCTGTTATGGCAGAAAAGAGACATATTATTACAAGGCTGATTTTTTTCATTTTTAAAAAGAAAAAGTAAGCATTAATCGTCCAATCCATTCATTGCCTTCAATAGGGTTGCCATCATTGTCATTTATCGAATTACCATCAACATAGGTAAATGAGGTTTGAATTTTAGCACCATAATTTCTTGCCAAGTATTTGCTCAATCCTATGGTGTAATAGTCGGGACGATTATAAAAGGTGGCATTATTTAAAAAGGAATTGGTGTCGGCTTCTAAATGTGTATACCTGCCATCTATGGAATATCCACTTTTAAATAAATAACCCAATTGAAAGTTATAACCTTCGCCTAACATCATACGGCCTTTTACATAATTTTCAACATCTTGAACATCATTCACTAAAAAGTTAGTTGAAGTTGAACCATTATTAAGGACACGTTTTGTTATTTCTGAAGGCACAGTTGCAGTTGTTTTTACATATTCACCTAAAGCAGAAAAACCGTTGTATTTAAAAAGGAAATCTATACCATATTTTGTGTAGTTTGGTAATGTTTCTTCATCATTATCATTTAAATAAATAATAGAACCACTTTCTCTACCTCTACGGCTACTCATTTCATTGTTGACACTGTAATTAGCTCCAATAACTAATTTAGGAGCGCGTTCTCGCATTACATCGGCTTGTCTAAATTGTCCGAAATTAGTAAACAACCCAAAAGGTAAAAAATCCACACGACCACCTACTTTTAATCCGCCGTGATCTTTACCAAAAACATTGCCGCCATCACCATTTGTAAGCACGAAATAGGGTTTTAAATAAGATCCGGCACCAGTTCTGAAATTACCTTGTAGAAACAATCCAAATTCTCGTATGGACGCAAATGCTGAGGTTAATCGGCTACGTTCCACTAATTGAAGTGTGTTAGAGGACATAAATAATTCTCTATTGTCTGTGTATGTTGAGCGTTGACCGAAAGCCACATTTATACGACTACTAAGATCGTATGAAACATAGGCATCCATTAAATAATTACTTACAGAAGAATCATCTTCTGAAGAACCACTTAAGTCTGCCTGAAAACGATACGTGAATCTTTTATTACTGGATGTACCATCTATTCTTAATCTGGCACGTCGCATTCTAAACCTGTTTTCAGCATCCAAATCTTCAGCATCTGTATACTGTTTGGTTTCAAAATAAGGTTGAATAAAACCACTTATTTTGAGCTCTTTACCATCAGTTGTTTTAAACTGCAAACCTTCTCCAAATTCATAGGTATTTATTTGAATGGTTTGTGCTCGTGTTTGAGAAAACATCAGCAACAAACAAAAGGTTAATATTATTTTAAAAAGTTTCATATTCATTTTGTTATAACTACGATTCAAAAGTTCCTTTAACTATAATATTTGTGTCTCGCATCATATGTTTTCCTCTTGCAAAAACATCTTGCAGTTTAAAATCTTTATCAAAAGCACATAAATCTGCATCATAACCAACGTCTATACGCCCTTTGTTTTTTAAACCTAAATTATTGGCAGGATTGGTAGTTATGAGTTTAAAAGCTTCATCAATAGCAACGCCTCCTTTTTGAATTAAATGAATAACCTCATTTAGGTTTTCACTTATAGGTGCTTGCTTTACACCAATTTGAATGCCTTCTTCATTAAAAACAGAAAGACCAGCATGACCGTCTGAACTAAAAGTCATAGTATCTATACTAGCTCCTTTATCTAAGGCATATAATACCGATTTATAAGGCGAAGTATATTGTGAAGCACCAGTTGTAATGTCTATCATTCCACCTAGCTTGGCGAACTCAATCGCTTGTTCAAAAAGAGGTTTGGTTCTACCAACGTGAGTAGGTGAAATATGTTCAATTGGAAATTGGTATTTGTTTACAAGTTCAAAAAGCACATCCATTTTTGTGTCGAGGTTTCCTAAATGAATATGAAGAATGCCTTTTTTGTTACCAATACAACCACCAACTCTTACATCTCGCAATTTTCGTAGCAATTCTGTTGCAGTAGGATAAGATGAACGAACGTCGCTAATGGCTATTTTACAACCTAAAATCTTATCAATAAAAATCATATCACCTTGAATGCTATCAGTAATCGTTACAGTGTCAATGCCGTAATAACCACAAAACATATAAGCTGAAATCCCTTCTTGTTCTAAAGATTTAGCCTTTGCATAAAGCGTACGAATATTTCTAGCAGTGCCATCTGTTCCTAATAAACCAACAACTGTAGTCGTTCCACAAGAGATGAGCTCACTTAGCGAAACTTCTGGAGTCATAGAAGAAAAACCATCTTTTCCACCAGCACCAATTATGTGCATATGTTGATCAATTAAGCCTGGCGTCACTATTTTTCCTTCAGCATCCCAAACTTCAGCGTGGTTTGAAAAAGCATCTAAATTATTAGATATAGCAGCTATTTTTTCATCTGCAATTAAAATATCTTGCTTTCCTAAATAGTTAGGAGCATAAAGTTCGGCGTTTTTTATAAGTTTTAACATAGGTTATATAAAGTGATAACAGAGCATTATAATTAATGCAACTGTTAGTGGAATTAAATTTCTTTTAACAATAGCTAATGTTGTTACACCAGCAATTTCTGAAACAGCAATAAGAACACCAGAAACTGGTGATACAGCTCTACCCATTGAGGCAGATAATTGCATAGGTAATATTATTGAAGTGCTATCTACTCCCAATTTGGTCGCGATTTTAGGTACTAAAGGACCAAAAGCGAAAAAGGACGCATTACCACTACCCATAAGCATTGAGGCCAAAAAGATCATAACAGTCATAACAATGCTAATACCAATGGCGTTAAATCCTAAATTTTGAGATACATCTATTAAGCCATCTATAAAACCTAAGCTAATAAGACCTTTGGCAAAAATATCCGCAGCTATAATTAGGGTTACAACAGATTTAAATATATTGCCCATGCCTCCCCAAAAAATCTTTAATGATTCAAATACAGCTTTTAAGCTTTTTGTTCGAACCAATTCAAATACCAAGGCTATAAATAAACTAATAAACATTGCTGTGGTTGTATCTAAAGAAATGGGTGTTGAAAAAAGGCTGAAAATTTCAGAGAAAACGATTAATAAAATAATTGGTAAAATAGGGATTAAGGCATATATTAAAGGAACATCTAGAGGCTTTTCTTCAGTTTTTATTATTTCTTTTTCAATGGTTTTGTTTTTATTGTCAAAATAACGATTCACAAAATAATAGGTAATCATCATAACGATGCTTAATGGTATGACTAAGGGAATTTGATTATTTAAAAAGAATGAAATAGTATCTACTCCAATAATTTCGGTAGAACTGGCAGTAATTGCAGATGCGGGTCCAATACCAAATGCTGTGGTGGCAGTAATTACTGAAACAGCAGATAATCTACTAACGCCTAAGTTAGTTAATATAGGAAAAAGTGAAGCCATTAAAAGTAAACCTAAACCTGCAGCAGATGGAATGGCAACAAATAGAATTTGCCCAATAGGGATTACCAAAGAAGCTGCGATATAAGGACGCGATTTAAATAATTTTAATGGTTTCATGGCTACATACACTAAGGCATTAGAAGCACCAATTTTATCGATATAAGCCACAAAACCACCAATAGCCATAATCATTAATCCTACGCCAGCGTTGGTTTCGCTAAAAGATTCTTTGATGTATCTAAATAAATCAAATCCTGAAAAACCTGTAGAGTCATTCAATACTGGCATTTTATGATCTATAATTAAAGCGACAACCAGCATTAAAAGTCCAGAAATTAGTAACACGGCATGCGGATGGTATTTTTTCAACAACAATCGCGCAGTAACGACTATGAAAAGAAGAGACAATATGGGTCCTAATAAGGTCATTCGCTATTTATTTAAAATGAATCACCATTAATTTTTGTTCCAGGAGAAAATAAAGCACCATTAGCTTCATCAACGCTTGCATGCTGAACAAAATCTCCTGTCAAATCGGGATTTCTAGTGTAAGATTCATTTGGATTTCCAGATAAAGGATAAACATCAAATGTAAGAACAACATTATCGCCATTATCTTTTAATGTCACAATGTCTCCTGCATTACTTATATTTAAAGATCCTTCTGATGCTGTTTGAACTAAAGCTCCTCCAAAACTACCTGTTGGAGTTCCGCCTCCAAACACAACTAAAACACCATTAACTGGAAGTATTGTTCCTGTTGGAAATATATGTCTAACTTGACTTTCGTCTGAAATAGTGTATCCAGATAAATCTAATTCTGGACCAGAGTTGAAAAATTCGATAAATTCATCATCATTGGCGTCTCTGGTTCCATCTCCATTAGCATCTCCTGCTAAATCAGCATCTGGATCATAAAGCACTTCATTAATTAAAAATCCAAGAAAAGGACAGCCATTGTTATCTATTTCTCCTGGTATTTCTGGACAATTATCATCTGCATCTAAAACACCATCATTATCAGTGTCAGAATCATCATCTAAAACAGAAATATTAATAGTATATGATGAAAGTGTAATTATATCTTCAATTGAACCAACATTTATGTCTAGTGTTTCAATACCTTCTACAGTGATATCTTGAATCCCCATTATTGTAATTTCACCTGAAGAAGAACCTTCGTTAATTATAATTTGTGAGGATGATAATGTGTAATCAACTCCAGGTGTTGCAGTACCAGAAATACTTAAAGGAATTGCAATTTGGTTCACTGCTGAAGTATTTAAAACCGCAGTTAATGTTATTGTGCCATTAGCTTCGCTTAAATCAGTTCCTGTACTATTAACTTCAATTAATGTTGGTGAGACATCATCTGTAGAGCAAGAAAAAAAAGTAACAAACAAAAAAACAAAACATAGAGACTTATAAAGAGTGCTATTGGTTTTCATTTTAATATATATTTAGTTTAAAGGTGTTTTTATTGAATAATTAATTTTGATGTTTGAATTTGATTATTAATTTTCACTTTTAATAAGTAAAAACCTGGCTTGAAAAGACTGACATCTACAGTGTTTGTATTGGTTGTTTTTTCTAATACTATTCTTCCGTTTATATCGTAAATAATAATATTTTTTGTTTTCGTAATAGGAGAGTTAATAGCGATTTGTCCTTGAGATACTGGATTTGGAAATATTGACAATTCTAATTTACTAAATTCTTTAGAAGATAAAGTCATTCCATTAATGAGTGTTCCAGGCGAAAATAGTGCTCCAGATGAGCCCGTTGCTCCCGCATGTTGAACAAAACCTCCTGTGATATCAGGGTCTCTAGTATAAGACTCATCTGGGTTGTTTGATAAAGCATCAGAATCAAAGGTTAAAATTGTCGTTCCTGAAGCATCTTCGATTTCAATAGTTTCTCCAGAGTTTCCTAAGCTTAATCCTGCGGTTCCTACATCTGTAATTACAGTTGCCCCACCAAAGGTACCAGTAGGAGTTCCTCCTCCAAAAACAACAAGAAATCCGTTTGCTGGTAAAATCGTACCAGAAGGAATCGTGTGTCTTAAGGTTCTTGTCCCATCTGCAATGACATAATCATAAATTTTATAGTCACTTACATCAAGTGAAGAGGTCGAATTGTTTATAAACTCTATAAATTCATCTTCTGTAGCATCACGAATGCCATCACCATTTGCGTCTCCTGTAATATCTCCAGCAGGATCGTAAAGCACTTCATTTATAATAAGTTGTGCTGAAGCAGAGAAACTCATTATTATAATTAATAGAAATAAAATGTATTTTTTCTTCATAACGACCTTGGTTTTAAATTAATTATTCGTGTTAATATTATTTAAAATTAAAGTAAACCTAATGCAACTAAAGATACCAGTAATTAAAAAAAAATAATACCAATTGGTCTTAAGATTTATGCTTTCAGATTAAATGAAGTCTCCCATTTTTTTTATTTTTCGTTTTAATACCGAAGGGCGTACAGAAGAATAACCTATAATTAACCCTTGTTGTTTAGGTTTTCCTATATAACATTTGCTTAATGAGAAAGTGGTTATATTATGCTCATTAAGTTTTCTAATAACCTCTTTTTCATATTCCACACTTACAGGAACTTTAAAATAGGCGAGCAGGTGAAAGCTGCTAAAAGGTTTTTTTTGAATGTACATGTTTTTGCTTAGCGCTTCAAATTCGGAAATAAATAAATCGTGTCGCTCTTTCGCTACTTCAATACAGTTTTTTATGTGCTGATATAAATAGTTTTTTTCAATAAATTGATTCATTACAATCTGTATAGATGGAGATACAAAACGATGGGAATGCTCTTGTAAAGCTTCAACAACATTTATTAAATATTTTGGCACAACCATATATCCCAATCTAATAGATGGATGTAGCAAACGATTAAAAGTTCCCATATAAATAGTCCTGTCTTCAGTATCTAAGCTGTAAATTGTTGGAATGCTACTTGTAGAATTAGCTATTTCATTTTCATAATCATTTTCAATAATCAAGGCTTTATTTTCTGAAGCCCATTGTAAAATCTCTTGACGTCTTTTCAGACTCATTTTAACACCCGTTGGATAATGATTTGATGGCGTTGTATGTACAAGTTTTGGGTTCTTGTTTGTAATGGTATTCATCGCTTTAATACTAATGCCTTCGTCGTCTAATTCAATAGGAATCAACTCAGCTTCCGAACTTTTAAAAACCGAATGTACATTTGGGAATAATGGGTTTTCCAGAACAACAGCATCTCCTCTGTTTATTAAGGTGTTTGCTATTAAGTATAAGGACTGTAAAGAGCCCGAAACAATTACAATTTGTTCTGGATTGCATTTAACGTTTCTACTAATGTTTAAATAGTTACAAATACTTTTTTTTAACTCATTTAAGCCTGTAGATTGCGAATAGGAAAGCCCGGAAGATTTTATGTGTCTCCAGTAAGTGTTCAGTAATTTTTTCCATTGGTTGACAGGAAAAACGTCTAAAGGAGGTAATCCTGGTCTAAACGCTATGTTTTTGTTTGGCAATCTATTTATAAGGGAAATATTCTTTAGGTAAGAATATCCTTTTTGAGAGATTTCTGGGTATAAATCACTGTCAATAGGTTTTTGTTTTAAAATATTGGCTTCACTATTTATAGAATTTTCATAATTAATTCGATTTCCAGAACCGGCTTTTGAAACAATTAGCTTTTCCAACAACAATAATTCATAAGCTTTAATAACCGTCGTTCTGGATAAATCCAGTTTTTCAGATAAAATTCTGGTAGAAGGAATCTGCCAGTCGTGAGGTAATTCGATGTTAATGATACATTGTTTTATAGCTCTGTACAAAACAATATATTTATTTAAAGGTTTCTGTTGTGCTTGTAGCAGATACTCTTTTTGTATTCTTTGAATGGCAAATGTGTGATTGGTATTCATTATTTGTAATAATTGGTATTATAAAAGTACTCTTTTTTCGATTTATTTTACGTTAAATTAATATCGATTGATTGTTTTTTTATATGAAATTGAAAAAAAGCAGTAGTATAACTGTCTCTTATACAAATCAGACGCTGCAGACGAAAAGGATAATGACAAACAAGGTGGTAACCGACTAATAAATAAACAAACAAA
>ERZ1027208.259-NODE-259-length-23669-cov-24.543279_pt1 | contig 23669 bp, 19 predicted proteins | sample MGYA00520867_ERZ1027208 | MGnify/ENA primary metagenome ERZ1027208 (study PRJEB33311, sample SAMEA4378413) | marine metagenome | biome: Marine biome; feature: Fjord; material: Water | collected 2014-07-20T08:00:00Z/2014-07-... | depth 75 m ...
GTTTTAATAATATCATTTACACATTTATTTAATTACCAATTTCTTGGTGTTCTTATTATTTATTTTCACTAAATATAAGCCTTTTGAAAAGGATTGTATTGGCAAAACGAATTCGTTCTTGTTAATATTGTTTTTGTAAAAGACTTTTTGCCCTAATACATTATAGATACTAATAGAGAGAATTTTATCTTCCAAAGATTTAATTCTTGCATTAGATGTTGTGGGATTTGGTGCTATTGAAAAATCATCAGACTTAATAAATGATTCTGTATCTAAAGTATTACTTTTTCTTACCACAAATAAGCCGCTTTCAATATCACTAATGACAATATTCCCACTTGAGAAATAAGGATAAATACTCCATACTCCATTAAAACTTGCGCTATTACTTGAAGGATAAGTGTCAAAATACCCAGTTTCAGCACTAGTGTTATTTGTTGAAAGCAAGGTAGGGACATCTAAAACTCTCATTCCTGCTCTATAGTTGGCTAAAAAGAATTCGCCTCCTTTTACATAACCGTTATGATCTATAGCTGCAGTAGGCCCAAAATACGTGTTAAGCAAACTAGGATTGCTGAAATCTGCATCTAAATCGATAAAATCAAAGACCAAAGTTTTTGTATTGTTTCCGTATGATTGCTCGTCTACTTCATCACCAAGAATAAAATAACGTTGATCTATTGTAAACCAACCTTGATGCGCATAAGCAACTTGTGGATAGGTAAATTCATTAATGGAAATCACATTGGTTTTGTCTGTAACATCTAAAATCACAACTTTGTCAGTATTGCCGTTGCTCCCAATAAAAATCTCTTTACCTGTGTAATCTGTGTCTGGTCCATTGTAAGTAATAACTTGTGCATCGTGAGTGTAACCACCTGCAGTATAATCACCAATAGTAATAGGGTTAAGAGGGTTAGAAATATCAATAAATATGGGTCCGCCACCATTTGCAGAGTTGCAACCTACTAAATAAGCCACGCCTTCACTTTCATTAATTACAATATTGTGGCAACTTCCAATGGTAATGTCTCCGGTTCCTCCATCACCAGTGTATGTGACATCGGCATCATAAGTTAAATCTGCATCCACACCTGTTCTTAATCGTGTTAAGTCAAATACTTGCATACCATGTGCACCAACTCCATCGGCAACAATAAAAGCAAAATCATTATAAACTTTTACATCTCTCCAATAACTGGTTCCTGTAGCGGTTTCAATTCTACCTAAAAAAATGGGGTTAATTGGATTGGAAATATCAACAAAAGCTGTGCTATTTGTAGTACCTACTAAAGCATATTCTTTGCCTGTTAAATCATCTGTCCATCCCCAAATATCACTTCCTTCTTCTGTCCCTAATGTGGTTGCTAGTGTTGAAATAGGAACATTAGACATTAAATCATAATCATTACAAGGGTATATTCCCGCCATTCCTGTTGAGGTGTCACAAGGTGTTTGAGAAAAAGCGATTGCTTGAAAGCATAAGATTAAAATTAAAAAGTAATTTTTAAGCATTAGGTTAAGTATATAAATGAGTTGTGCGAAATTAAAATAAAAAAGGATTAATTACTCGTTTTGATTGTTAAAATGCATCATTTTGAATGATATAAAACCATAATAATGAGATTAATTAAAAATTAATGATAATAAGCATCTGTTTTAATTAAGCTTACTATTTTTGCATTATGATAGAAGATAAAAACCAACAACGTACTCAGCTTAGTGACTTAGGTGAATTTGGATTAATTGATCACCTAACTAAAAACTTTAAGATCAAACATAAGTCAACAGTTAAAGGCATCGGTGATGATGCAGCTGTTATTAATATAGATAAAAAACAGATTGTTGTTACGACAGATATGTTGGTTGAAGGTGTGCATTTTGATTTAAGTTACGTGCCTTTAAAACATTTAGGTTACAAGTCTATAGTTGTTAATTTATCTGATGTTTATGCAATGAATGCAGAAGCAACTCAGGTTACTGTTTCTATAGCCGTGTCTAATAGATTTCCATTAGAAGCGCTAGAAGAATTGTATGTAGGTATAGAAACTGCTGCAAAAATATACGATGTAGATGTAATTGGTGGAGATACAACATCTTCAACTACAGGTTTGATTATTTCTGTTACGGCGATTGGAGAGGTTAAAAAGGAAGATGTAGTATATAGAAATGGAGCTAAACCAAATGATTTATTGGTCGTTACAGGGGATTTAGGGGGAGCTTATATGGGGCTTCAGGTTTTAGAACGTGAAAAAGAGGTTTTCAAAGTAAATCCAAACAATCAACCAGATTTAGATGCCTACACTTATATTATGGAGCGTCAATTAAAGCCAGAAGCAAGAAAGGATATTGTTAAGTTGTTAAAAGATTTGACCGTTAAACCCACAGCTATGATAGATATTAGCGACGGATTATCATCAGAGATTTTACATATTTGTAAGTCGAGTAAAGTGGGTTGCGATCTGTATGAGGATAAAATTCCGTTAGATCCTCAGGTGATTTCAACTTGCGAAGAATTTGATATAGACAGTACAACAGTAGCATTAAATGGAGGTGAAGATTATGAGTTGTTAATGACAATTTCTCAAGAAGATTTCCCGAAAATAAAAGGGAATCCAAACTTAACCGTTATTGGTTATATTACACAAGAAAGTGCAGGGGCGCATTTAGTGACTAGAGCTGAAACAAAAATTCCAATTCAAGCACAAGGATGGAAAAATTTTAATGAGTAATTGTTTATGAACTCATTTTATAATTAGTAGAAAGCACTTCGCGACTTAATCGCTTTTGTCTTTTTTTATGAACGCGTTCTAATATAAAATTAATTTCACGAAACTTTGGTGTTAACTCTGTAAGGTTTCCATTACTGTTTGTGGTCAATTCTTTTTTGCAGTTACAACATTTGTATTCTTTAACATGATATGTAACTCTTTTTGAAACTTCGAATTTGTGGCCAAAGATGGAGCATCTTAAGTGCGGCAAAAACGAGGATTTGTTAGTAGGGTTGTTCATAGTTTTGATTTTAAGGTAGTTAAACTTAATCAAAAAAATATAAAAACCGATAAAAAGTTATTTTTTTTCGACGAAATGCATAATTGCACTTAAGTAATCCGCCTTATTTTCAATATGACCCATATGTCCTTCAGAGAGTAAGTGAAGCTTAATGTTTTGTTTATCAGTAAATTGAGAAATATTCTTATAATTGATAATACCGTCTTTCTTTCCTAGAATGATTGTCTTTAAAAATGGAGCATCACCAAAGAAAACAGAATAATCTTCTCTCAATTTCATTCCTTCTTGTGCTGCAATGTAGCCTTGTATTGGTGTTTTCAAAGCTTCATTCAGTGCTTTATTAAATTCAACTTTATATAATCCCTTGCTTTTCTCACTAAATAAATTGGAGAAAGACATGCGCACCACATTTTCAAAATTATGCTGTGCCATTTTATTTGCTCGAGTTCTTATTTTCTTTCTTTCTTCATCATCAGCCTCATAAGTAGAGTTTAATAGGCACAAGCCTTTAATGTTTTCAGTATATAGTTTTGCATGAGCTAATGCTACATATCCACCCATAGAATGTCCAATTAAAAAATACCTTCTAATTTTTAGGTGCTTTAAAACAGCATATACAGCGTTGGCCATTTCTTCCATTGTGTGAACATAACCAATACAGCCTGTTTTGCCATGGCCTAAAAGGTCTATTGTAATTATCCGGTGTTTATTAGATAACATTGTTATTGTATCATCCCACATACTCTGATTTTCTAAAAAACCATGTAATAAAACGATGTTGGTGCCACTACCATAATCTGAGTAGCTAATTTTAATGTTTTTATATTCTAAATTTTTCAAAAATATTCAACTATTAGGTTAATTTGACTCAAAATTAAGGTTTAAATTATAAAAAGAGTATTTTTGAAATTACCATTTTATACGATATTAAAAAGAACTATTAAAGTATGAGGAATTTAAAAAAAATTGTACCAGTTGTAATTATATTAATAGCCATTTATTTTTTATTTTTTGATAAGCCAGAAAATCATTTAATTGACAAAAAAGCAACAACTGAAACAATATACTTGTTTAATAACTTAAAAAAATTATCTGAAAATCATACCCTTTTTGGGCATCAACATGCCACCGAATATGGTCACGGATGGCGCGGAGATAAAGAGCGAAGCGATGTAAAAGCAGTTGTTGGTTCTCATCCAGCAGTAATAGGTGTCGATTTTAGTGGTTTTACAGGGCCAAATTCTGAGGCATATATTAATGATTTAAAAGATAATGTAGTAGACACTTACAATAGAGGTGGCGTTACAACAGTAGCTTGGCATTTTTATAACCCAGTCTCTGATGGTGGTTTTTATTGGAAAGATTCTATATCTAAGCCAGCAGTAAAATATATTATACCAGGAGGAGAGGCTCATGAATTGTATAAAGAAATTTTAGTTAAAGTTGCAGATTGGGCTAAAAGCATAAAAGGAGAAGATGGTACATTGGCGCCAATTGTTTTTAGGCCTTATCATGAATTTGATGGCGATTGGTTTTGGTGGGGAAAACCGTATTGTTCCAAAGAAGAGTTTGTTAGTCTATGGCAATTTACAGTGTCTTATTTAAGGGATGAATTAGATGTACATAATTTTATATATGCTTTTTCCCCTGACAATAGATTTACTAATGAAGCCGAATTTTTAGAACGTTATCCAGGCGACGAATGGGTAGATATGGTTGGAATGGATAATTATGCAGATATGGGGCGCGATCAATATGATTTAGATACAGCTGTTAAGAAATTAAAAATAGTTTCAGATTATGCAATCAAAAAAAATAAACTTGCCGCTTTTACCGAAACTGGGTTAGAGTCTATTCCAAATGAAAAATGGTGGACAGATACTTTACTAAAAGTAATGAAGTCTGATAGTTTGCAATTGTCTTATGTCTTGGTTTGGAGAAATGATGCAACCAGTCCAACTCATTATTATGCACCTTTTCCTGGTCATATAAGCGAGCCTGATTTCAAAACGTTTTATAATGATGAATTTACGCTTTTTGAAAATGATTTAGATAACGTTTATGGTAGGTAGATTATACTTAATCCTTTAATCTCTTGATAATGGAAAATGCTTTATCTACTAAAAAATCTTCAACTAAAATGGTAAATTCATTAGTTGTTGAAACCACTTCGTATAACGCAATGCCTTCCCAAGCCAATCGCTTAAATATTTGGTAATATAAACCTGTTATTTTTGAGTTGTCTTTAGGTAAACGAATACTTATAGCAGATAGATTTTCTTGTAAACCTAATTGTATTTCTGTTGAAAAGCTTTTTGAAATTTTTTGTTTTTCTGAGCTTGAAATTATTATGTTACTTTCCCTAATACCACGAGTGAAGGCATAAAATACATCAGTATTTGAGCTAATTTGCTCTAAAATTTTTGAATGACTATTAATTAAGGTCTTAGAGTTCTGAAATGTAAAATCGCTTAAATTAGAACGAACAGTGATATCGCCTAAATTTTGTAAAACACGCTTTAATTTTATCGAATTACGCAAACCTTTTGGTGGATTGTAACGTCGCAAAGCCATCATAATCGCACCAGATTTAACAGGTTTTCTAAGCATCAAACCAATAGGTTCTCTCAATTCCTCTGCTAATGCAGAATAGTTTATTATATTTCTGGTTAGCGCTTCTTCTAAAAACGGTTGTGTGACTAAAATTTCTTCAACACAAGATGAAATGGTTTTCATTTGTTAATTATTTAACAATTTGTGTAAAAATAGTATAAATATTTCATTTTTATGCATAACAGTATTGTTCATTGTAATTTTGGTTACTTAAATATTGGGAAAATGTTAGTATTAAAATTTGGAGGTACATCAGTTGGATCTCCTGAGAATATGATTAATGTTAAAAACATTATCAACGATGGTCAAAAAAAAGTAGTTGTTTTGTCTGCGATGTCTGGAACGACCAATATTTTGGTTGGTATTTCAGAAAATATAAAAAACGGAAATGTTGAAGCAGCTTTAAGTGCAATAGACTCTTTGCATAACAATTATAATGCTACAATTAAACAATTGCTCACAAAGCCATTATTGTTTAAAGAAGTTAGTGATTATGTTTCAGGTGTTTTTATTGGTTTAAAAACATTGGTAAACACATTGCATACACAATTGCTCTATAATACAATTGTTGCACAAGGCGAATTACTTTCTACGTTTGTTTTTAGCCGATTTTTAATGCAAGAAGGATTAAATGCTACATTATTACCTGCATTAGAATTTATGCGAATTGACAAAGCAAATGAGCCAGATAATTTTTATATCAAACAAAACTTAAACCGCATTATAAAAGATTTGCCTGAAGCAGATATTTATATCACTCAAGGCTTTATTTCTTTAGACGCTGATGGTAATATAGCGAACTTACAGCGTGGTGGTAGTGATTATACAGCAACTATTATTGGTGCAGTTTTAAAAGCCAAAGAAGTTCAAATCTGGACCGATATTGATGGGTTTCATAATAACGATCCGCGTTTTGTTCAAGGTACAAAAGCAATAGCAAATTTATCTTTTGATGAATCTGCAGAGCTGGCTTATTTTGGTGCAAAAATATTGCATCCGCAAACGGTTATGCCAGTTCGAGAATTCGATATTCCTGTAAGATTAAAAAATACAATGTCTCCAAATGCTTATGGAACATTAATTACAAATAAAATTCACGGTGAAGGTATTAAAGCAATCGCTGCAAAAGATAACATTACGGCGATAAAAATAAAATCGGCGAGAATGTTATTGGCTCACGGTTTCTTAAAAAAAGTGTTTGAGATTTTTGAGCGCTATGAAACTTCTATAGATATGATAACAACGTCCGAAATTGCTATATCATTAACCATAGATGATGTAACTTATTTAGATAAAATTGTTGAAGAACTTGAACGATTTGCAATGGTTGAGGTAGATGATTATATGAGTATTGTGTGTTTGGTTGGTAATGCTATTATCTATCATCCAGATACTCCAAATTTGTTTCAAGTACTGCAAGATGTTAATGTAAGAATGATTTCTTACGGCGGAAGTAATAACAATATTTCATTACTGATCAATACAAGCGATAAAGTTGAAACTTTAAATAAATTGAATCGTTATGTTTTTGAAACTGCTATAGTTTAGTGTTCTGTAAAAAATAAAAAGCGAGCTAATTAGCTCGCTTTTTTTAATGGTGAAAAACGCTTTATTTGTTCATTAAAGCTTCAATTTCATCAGCTTCAATAGGAATGTTTTGCATTAAATTAAAAGGTTCGCCTTTTTCTTGTACGACAACATCATCTTCTAATCGAATACCAAAACCTTCATCTGGAATATATATTCCTGGTTCTACTGTAAAAACCATATTCGCTTGCATAGGTTCAGTTAGAATACCATAATCATGAGTATCTAAACCAATATGATGCGATGTTCCGTGCATAAAATATTTTTTGTAAGCAGGCCAATCTGGGTTTTCATTTTTAACATCAGCTTTGTCCAATAAGCCTAATCCTAATAATTCCGAAGTCATAAGTTTTCCGACTTCAACGTGATAATCTGCCCAAATGGTTCCAGGCGTTAAAAGTCTTGTTGCTTCATTTTTTACTCTTAAAACAGCATTGTAAACTGCTTTTTGTCTATCGGTGAATTTACCAGAAACAGGAATGGTTCTACTTAAATCACTTGAATAATTAGCATATTCGGCTGCGACATCAAACAAAATTAAATCACCCGATTTACATTGCTGATTGTTTTCGATATAATGTAATACGTTCGCATTGTTTCCTGAAGCTATAATTGGAGTGTAAGCGAATCCTTTAGAGCGATTACGTAAAAACTCATGCATGAATTCAGCTTCAATTTCAAATTCCCAAACCTCTGGTTTTACAAAGTTTAAAATACGACGAAATCCCTTTTCGGTAATATTACAAGCGTGTTGCATCAAGTCTATTTCAATCTGATCTTTTATAGAGCGTAAACGTTGTAAAATAGGATTGCTTTTAGCAACACGATGTGCAGGATATTTATCTTTTAACCATTTTGTAAAACGGTCTTCACGTGTTTCTGTTTCTACATTAGCACGATAATGCTCATTGGTGTTTATGTAAACCGTATCAGATTGCGTCATTAATTCAAACAAGATTTTTTCCAAATCTTGTAACCAATACACCGTTTTTATTCCGCTAGTTTCAAAAGCAGCATCTTTTGTTAGTTTTTCGCCTTCCCATACAGCAATATGCTCATTTGTTTCTTTTAAAAACAAAATTTCACGGTGTTTTGGGTTTGGGCAATCTGGGAAAAGAACTAAAATGCTTTCCTCTTGATCTACACCACTTAAATAATAAATATCTCTATGTTGTGCAAATGGCAAAGTGCTATCTGCGCTTATTGGGTAAATATCGTTTGAGTTAAAAACAGCTAAACTTTTAGGTTGCATTTGAGCAGTAAAGTTTTTGCGGTTTTTTATAAAGAGGCTACTGTCTATTGTATGGTATTTCATTGAATTAAGAATATAATTTATTCCAAAAATAAATAAAGATATTTTTAATCAAGTAGACATATGGCTTTAATTTATGTTTTTGCGAATTCTACTCATATGTCTTGATGAAATGCCTAAAAAAGAAGCTAAATAATGCAAAGGTACTTGTTGTAATAATTTAGGATCATTAATAAGTAGTTTTTTGTAGCGTTCTTCGGGTGTTAGTGTAAGTAAATTAATGCGGTAATCATCAATTAAGTAAATTTGATTTTCAATTAAATTATAATAAAATCGATTAAAAGCGTTGTTTTTTTTGATTAAATATTGAAAAGCTTCAAGGGTTATGACCCATAGATCACAATCGCTGATAGCTTTAATGTTTTTTCGTGAAGGGACTTTGTTTTTAAAACTATTTAAAGCTGAAGTTGATGAGTTTTTTAAGGCGAGATATGTTGTTTTTTCTTCTCCTAAAACTTCAATGGAATGCTGTAAAACACCATTTTCAATAAAACAGAAATAAGATCAAATTTGTCCTTCTTTAACTAGTAAACTATTTTTGTTCAAATGTAAATAATCGAAAGATTTTAAGATTTCATCTATTTGATGTTCTAATTGGTTGTCATTTATGATTCTTCGTAAATAACATTCAAGATTATTTTTTGACTCCTTCATTTGCTGTTAATGGATTTACACATTCGAATTTAAAAAGATAAATCGAAGATTCATTAATTTAAGAAGAAATTGGTATTTAAAATATGTAAAACAAAAAAGAATTTGATTTTTAGTTATTGGTTTTTTGAGGCTCAATTTACTTTAGTTATATTGACCTTTAAATTTTAAAAACATATGAAAAATAAGCTTCTTTTCGGTTTGGCACTACTTATTTTTTTTAAAGCAGAAGCTCAATTACCTGCTTCAAAATCAGATATAGTTCAAAAAGCGTTGCTGCAAAAAGAACAATTACAAGAAAGCTCATTAGTTAAAAATGTACCTTTTGAAAATATTGGTCCGACAGTAATGAGTGGTCGCGTAGTGGATTTGGCTGTAAATCCTGAAAATCCAACAGAATTTTATGTAGGTTATGCTTCAGGTGGTGTTTGGCATACTACTAATAATGGCACAACATTTACGCCGATTTTAGACAGTTCGCAGACACAAAATGTTGGCGATATTGCTGTAGATTGGAAAACGAGAACGATTTGGGTTGGAACAGGAGAGAATAATAGTTCAAGATCATCATATGCAGGCATTGGAATCCTAAAATCTAGTGATAATGGTAAAACATGGCAGCATGTTGGTTTACCAGATTCTCATCATATTGGTCGAATTTTGATTAATCCAAATAACCCTGAAGAGGTTATTGTTGGGGTTACTGGGCATTTGTACTCGCCAAATACCGAAAGAGGGATTTATAAAACTACTGATGGTGGAAAAACCTGGAAGCAAACACTTTTTGTAGATAATGAAAGTGGAATAATAGATATTCAGCATTCACCTAATAATTTTAATGTAATGTTTGCGTCATCTTGGACAAAAGATCGTAAAGCTTGGAATTTTGATGGTAGTGGAAACAATTCAGCAATTTATAAGAGTCGTGATGCTGGAGAAACTTGGGCAAAAGTTTCTCCAGAAACTAGCGGCTTTCCAACAGGAGAAGGTGTTGGAAGAATAGGATTGGCAATTTACGATGATAATATTATTTATGCTATTCACGATAATCAATCACGAAGAGCTTCCAAAGAAAAAAAAGAAGAGAAAAGAGGATTGTCTAAAGACGGTTTTAAAACAATGAGCGAATCAGAGTTTTTGAGTTTAGAAGACAAAAAACTGAATGCTTATTTAAAAGAAAATGGATTTCAAGAAAAATACAGGGCAGAAAACGTAAAGCAAATGGTGCGTAGCGGCAATGTAAAACCTATTGATTTAGCAAAGTATTTAGAAGATGCAAACTCTATGTTGTTTGATACACCTGTTATTGGTGCAGAAGTTTATAAAAGTAATGATGGTGGAAAAACTTGGGGTAAAACACACGATGATTATTTAGACGACATCTATTATAGTTATGGTTATTATTTTGGGCATATTTATGTAGCTCCAGATAATAAAGACAATATTTATATTTATGGCGTTCCCATTCTTAAATCTAAAGATGGCGGAAAAACATTTGCTTCAATAAGCGCTGAAAATGTGCACGCAGACCATCACGCATTATGGATTAATCCTAAAAACCCAAATCATTTAATAAATGGAAATGATGGCGGCGTTAATATTTCTTATGATGATGGTGAAAGTTGGATTAAAAACAACTCACCTTCCGTTGGTCAATTTTATGCCATAAATGTCGATAATGAAAAGCCTTATAACGTATATGGCGGATTGCAAGATAATGGCGTTTGGGTTGGGGCGCATAATGCGATTGAAGATAAAAGTTGGCATCAAGAAGGGCAATATCCTTGGAAAAGCATTATGGGTGGCGATGGTATGCAAATTGAAATTGATAATCGCAATTCTAATATTGTTTATACAGGTTATCAATTTGGTAATTATTACCGCATAAATAGAGCGACAGATAGTAATAAATATATTCAACCAAAACACGAGTTAGGCGAAAATCCATACCGATTCAATTGGCAAACACCAATTCACCTTTCAAAACATAATCAAGAGATCCTATATTTAGGAAGCAATAAATTAATGCGTTCTATGAATCAAGGTGATGATTGGGAAGCGATTAGTAATGATTTAACACATGGTGGTAAAAAAGGAAATGTCGCTTATGGCACGCTAACAAGTATAAGTGAATCTCCTTTTCAATTTGGTTTGATTTATACTGGAAGCGACGATGGATTGGTTCACGTTACTAAAAACTCAGGTGGAAGTTGGGAAAACATATCAACTAATTTACCACAAGATTTATGGGTAAGTCGTGTGATTGCTTCACAGCACAAAAAAGAACGTGTTTATGTCACATTAAATGGATATCGTTTTGATGATTTTAAATCTTATGTTTATATGTCTGAAGATTATGGAGCGACTTGGAAAAGCATAAGTTCTAATATTCCAATGTCACCTATAAATGTTATTAGAGAAGATACTGTAAATGAAGATATTTTATATTTAGGAACAGATAACGGTGCTTATATATCATTCAATAAAGGAGAACGTTGGGAAGCTTTTAGCAATGGGTTGCCAAATGTTGCTGTGCATGATATAGTATTACAACCAGAAACAAATGATTTGCTAATAGGAACTCACGGAAGAAGTATTTACAAAACTAATGTTGAAATCTTACAGAATTACTATAGTAGAATTCATAAGAAATCTACAGTGATTTTTGATATTGAAGATATTGAATATTCTTCACAATGGGGAAGTTCTTGGAGTAAATGGTTTGAGCCTAATGAACCCAAAACAACAATTAAATTTTTTGCAAATTCACCAGAAAAGCAAACGCTCAAAATTTTATCTGAAAAAGAGTCGGTCTTAAACACGATAGAAGTGGATGTAGATAAAGGATTTAATTATATAGATTACGATTTAAGCATAACGGAAAAAGGAAGAAAAGCGTTATTAAAAGAAAGCACAAGTATAGATATCGAAAAAGCAAAAAACAATACATACTATTTGCCAAAGGGAAAGTATTCAATTCAAATAGGTTCGGTTAAAAAAGAGTTTGAAGTAAAGTAAAATACTATTTTAGCTTTTTTATAGTTTTGTAATAAACCCCAAATTGATATGAAAATATTTAAGTTACTTTTATTGATATGTATTGTTGCTTTCTCATCTTGCAGTGAAGACAGTAATGACAATCCACAACCAAATCCATCACAAGCAAATTTGGTTATAAAACTAAAATTCGACGCGACACAACAACGGCTAAATAATCTTGGCCAACCAGCAACAGTTCCAACAGGAAACGCAGCACAATCACCAAGTATAAATAAAATGAGCGCTAACTACATTGAATTTGCGCCAACAGCAACAACGCTTTTAGGTGAAGGTGAAATAGTGTTTTCAGGAGCTAAAACAACCGCAGGAGGCGAAGAAGCTATAGATTTTCAAAATGCAGTATTTGCTGGTGATAATGAAACGTTTCTAACAATTCCTTTAAATGATATTGAGGCAGGAAGTTATGAATGGGTTCGTGTCTCTTTGGCTTATCAAGAAGGAAATATAAATTTATTGGTCAATGGAAATGATATTTCTGGAACACTAGCGAGTTTTGTAGGCTATAATAATTATATAACTTCTTTTGATTTAAACGGAAATACTTTTGATATAAACGATAATAAACTTCAAGGGTTTTGGGCTTTTGAAGCTTTAGGTTTTGCTTCCCAAGGTCAGGCTCCAGAAGGCGCAACAACAGTCCCGAATCCATTGTTTGATTCTTCTCCAATCCCTCAAGGATCTTGTGTAGTAACAGGAGAATTTGAAAACGGATTAACCATAACAGGTAGCGAAAATCAAGATGTTATAGTGACCTTGTCTTTTTCAACCAACAATAGTTTTGAATGGGCAGAAGTAAACGAAGATGGTAAATATGAGCCTAATGCAGGAGAACAACTTGTAGATATGGGATTACGTGGCTTGATTCCTATGGTTGATTAATTAAACCCATTCTAAATTTCATCTAAAAAAGGATTTAAAATTTGTTTCACTATTAGTTGAGGCTTATCTTTGTAGGACAATATCTTAACTTCAAAAAATAATGAGCGGAATTTTAAATTCTTCAATAGGAAGAAAGTTTGCTATGGCACTTTCGGCACTCTTTCTAATGGTCTTTTTATTACAACATTTTACAATTAATTTATTATCTGTTTTTAGCGAAGATGCATTTAACAATGTATCACACTTTATGGGTACATTTTGGTTGGTTCAATATGCATTACAGCCAGTTTTAATTTTTGGTGTGATTTTTCACTTTGTAATGGGGTTTGTTTTAGAGATAAGAAACCGAAATGCAAGACAAATAAGTTATGCAAAAAACAATGGAAGCGCTAACTCTTCTTGGATGAGTAGAAATATGATTTGGAGCGGATTGGCAATTTTAGCTTTTATCGGTCTTCATTTTTACGATTTCTGGTTACCAGAAATAGCAACAAAATATATTGAAGGTGATACATCTGGATTACTTGCAAACGGAGAGTTTAGATATTTTGAAGAGCTTCAACATAAGTTTGTGGATATTTGGCGTGTTGCTTTATATTGCATCGCTTTTGTGTTCTTGGCGCTACATTTATTACATGGTTTTAATTCTGCTTTCCAATCTGTTGGAGCAAATAATAAATACACAAAAGGATTAAAAGGATTCGGAAAAGCATATGCGATTATCATTCCGTTAGGATTCATTTTTATTGCATTATTTCATCATTTTAATCACTAAAAACACATCTAAATATGACTTTAGATTCTAAAATACCAAAAGGTCCAATTGCTGACAAATGGACAAATTATAAAAATCATATCGATTTAGTAAATCCTGCCAATAAACGTAACATAGATGTTATTGTTGTTGGAACTGGATTGGCTGGTGGTTCTGCTGCTGCTACTTTAGCAGAACTTGGGTACAACGTAAAAGCGTTTTGTTTTCAAGATTCTCCACGTCGTGCGCACTCAATTGCAGCACAAGGAGGAATTAATGCAGCGAAGAATTACCAAGGAGATGGAGATTCAACATACAGACTATTTTATGATACTGTAAAAGGAGGAGATTATCGTTCGCGTGAAGCAAACGTATATCGTCTAGCAGAGGTATCTGCAAATATAATTGACCAATGTGTAGCACAAGGTGTTCCTTTTGCTCGTGAATATGGTGGATTATTAGATAACCGTTCGTTTGGTGGAGTTCTTGTTTCAAGAACGTTTTATGCTGCTGGACAAACTGGGCAACAGTTATTATTAGGAGCATATTCTGCTATGAACCGTCAAATCGGTCGTGGTAAAATCAAAATGTACAACCGTCACGAAATGTTGGACGTTGTAAAAGTTGATGGAAAAGCTCGTGGAATTATAACACGTAACTTAATTACTGGAGAAATCGAACGTCATTCTGCACATGCAGTTGTTCTTGGGACTGGTGGTTATGGTAACGTATTCTTCTTATCAACTAACGCGATGGGAAGTAATGTAACAGCAGCTTGGAAAGCGCATAAACGTGGTGCTTACTTTGCAAACCCTTGTTATACACAAATTCACCCAACATGTATTCCGGTTTCTGGAGATCATCAGTCTAAATTAACATTAATGTCTGAATCTTTACGTAACGATGGACGTATCTGGGTTCCAAAGAAAATGGAAGATGTGATGGCTATTCGTGAAGGGAAATTAAAACCTAGAGAATTAGCTGAAGAAGATAGAGATTACTATTTAGAACGTCGTTATCCTGCATTCGGAAACTTAGTGCCTCGTGATGTTGCATCTCGTGCTGCAAAAGAGCGTTGTGATGCTGGTTTTGGTGTAAATGCTACTGGTGAAGCAGTGTTTTTAGATTTTGCTTCTGCCATTCAACGTTATGGTAAAGAAACAGCCCATGTTAGAGGTTTAGATGAAAATGATGCAGCTCTAGTTAAGAAATTAGGACAAGAAGTTATAAAAAACAAATACGGAAACTTATTCCAAATGTATGATAAGATCGTAGATCAAGATCCATACAATACACCAATGATGATTTACCCAGCGGTTCACTATACAATGGGAGGAATTTGGGTAGATTATAACTTAATGACAACCGTTCCTGGGTTATATGCAATTGGAGAAGCAAACTTCTCTGATCATGGTGCAAATAGATTAGGAGCTTCGGCTTTAATGCAAGGTTTAGCTGATGGTTATTTTGTACTACCATACACAATTGGTGATTATTTGTCGGATGATATTCGTACAGGACCAATTTCTACTGAAACAAAAGAATTTGAAGAAGCTGAAGCTGAAGTCAAAAAAAATATTGACCATTTAATTAATAATAATGGTTCACATTCAGTAGACTATTTCCATAAGAAATTAGGAAAGATTATGTGGAATAAATGTGGAATGGCTAGAAATGCTGAAGATTTAAAATCTGCAATTACTGAAATTTCAGAATTAAGAGCAGAATTTTGGAAAGACGTTCGTGTACCAGGAACAGCAAATGAGTTCAATGAAGAATTGGCAAAAGCTGGTCGTGTAGCAGATTTTCTAGAATTAGGAGAGTTATTTGCTAAAGACGCTTTACAAAGAGAAGAGTCTGCAGGAGGTCACTTTAGAGAAGAATACCAAACTCCAGAAGGTGAAGCAATGCGTAGAAAAGAGTTTCAGTATGTTTCTGCATGGGAATATAAAGGAGAACCTAAAGATGCTATACTTCATAAAGAAGAGTTGCAATACGAGAATATAGAAGTTAAAGAAAGAAGTTATAAATAAAGAAAAGCTATGAATTTAACGTTAAAAATATGGCGACAAGCAAACGCTAACGATAAAGGGAAAATGGTTGATTACAAAATCAGCGATGTGTCACCAGATATGTCTTTTCTTGAAATGTTAGACGTTTTAAATAACGAATTAATTGAAAAAGGAGATGAGCCAGTAGCTTTTGATCACGATTGTCGTGAAGGGATTTGCGGTTCTTGTTCATTATATATAAATGGTGAAGCTCACGGTCCAGACAGAGGTGTAACCACATGCCAATTACATATGCGTATGTTTAAAGATGGGGATACCATTTTCATAGAACCATTTAGAGCAAAAGCATTTCCTGTAATTAAGGATTTAGTTGTAGACAGAACTGCTTTTGATCGTATTCAACACGCTGGAGGATTTATTTCTGTAAATACTTCTGGAAATACTATTGATGCAAATGCAATACCAATAAACAAGCACGATGCAGACGATGCTTTTTCAGCAGCTACTTGTATTGGTTGTGGCGCTTGTGTAGCTTCTTGTAAAAACTCATCAGCAATGTTATTTGTTGGGGCTAAAGTATCTCAATTCGCATTATTACCACAAGGCCAAGTTGAAGCAACAGACCGTGTGTTAAATATGGTGAAACAAATGGACGAAGAAGGTTTTGGTAACTGTACCAACACTGGAGCTTGTGAGGTTGAATGTCCTAAAGGTATTTCTTTAGAGAATATTGCGAGAATGAATCGCGAATATTTAGCAGCTAGCTTAAAAGGATAATCAATATCGCTTAAAGCCTATTTAAGAGTCTTAAAATAAATAAAAACCCAAGCAAACGCTTGGGTTTTTTTATTAGATTTACCTGTAATTAATTATTAAATATGAAAAAATTAGATTTAATATATATTGTAACTGTTAGCTTTTTATTGATAGGGTGTAAAACACAAAATACTTCAAAGCAAAATGAAGACTTAGACAGTAACGTAGAACCTCTAGAGACTAGAATATTAAGTGTTGACTATAAATTTAGTACCAATGCACTACTAGAGGATGTGAAAATTTTATCATCCGATGCATATGAAGGAAGACGAACAGGAACAAAAGGAGCAACATTAGCTAAAGAATATATCATTGAAAAATTCTCTCAATTAGATGTAAGACCATTAGGAAGTGGTTATGAACAAGAGTTTACTTTTACAGCTAGAGTAAAAGATTATAATGGAAATAATATTTTAGGACTAATAAAAGGTAGTGAAAACAATAGTGAATATATTGTTTTATCGGCACATTACGATCACGAAGGGATTAAAAACGGAGAAATTTACAATGGTGCAGATGATGATGCTTCAGGAATAAGTGCTTTATTTGCTTTTGCTGACTATTTTAAAAGTAATCCACCAAAGCATAATGTTATTTTAGCGGCTTTTGATGCTGAAGAATTAGGTTTAAAAGGTGCTTATCATTTTGTTGCAAACACAATCATTCCAAAAGAACAAATCAAACTGAATTTAAATTTTGATATGATAAGTAGAAGTGAGGATAATGAACTTTTCGCTGTTGGAACAAGATATTATTCACAGTTAAAACCTGTGATAGATAATTTTAAGGGATCAGGTAAAGTGAATTTATTAATTGGTCATGAAGGTTTAGATAAGGGTGATAATTGGACTAATTCTAGTGATCACGCCGCGTTTCATAAAGCAAAAATTCCTTTTATTTATTTTGGAGTAGCAGATCACGAGGATTACCATAAACCAACTGACGATTACGAAAATATAGATCCACAATTTTATAAAGATGCTGTGCAAACATTAATTAATGTTTTCGAGAAATTTGATGCTTTGAACTTATAAGAAATGGCCAACACGATAAAATTTTATAACCAGCAATTAGAAACCCATCGACAAGAAGTCAGAAAACTTTATAAGTCGATGACTGGGTTGAGTATGTTTAGATTATTGGTGTTTTTAGTATCTGTTTTTGGTATTTATTTCTTTTTTGAGCAATGGCAAATAGCTGTTATTATTGGAGCAGTTGGTATTTCAGTATTTTTATACTTATTGTTAAAATATACCAATATAAAACAGCAACGCGAACTAGCTAAAGCTTTAGTATCCATAAATGAAGAGGAAATAAAGATTGCTTCTGGTGATTTTCATAATAGGGAAGAAGGTTTGCAGTTTCAAGATCCACATCATTTTTATAGTTTGGATATTGACCTATTTGGGCGAGGCTCTTTCTTTCAATTTATAAACAGAACAACTATAAAGGAAGGTACTCAGAAATTAGCAGATGAACTTAAAGCTAATAATATAAAGGAGATTGTTTCTCGTCAAAAAGCAATAAAAGAACTTTCTAATAAACCAGAATGGAGACAGCACTTTCAAGCAACTTCCAGTTTAATTAAAACTGAAACGCCTGCTAATAAAATTATCGTTTGGTTAAAACAACATCAATCGTTTATACCAAAAGTTATGCAATGGATACCAATGGTGTTTTCGTTGTTATCCTTAATGTTATTTGGTTTGATTCTGTTAAAGGTTTTAGAGGCTTCTTTTTTAGGGTATTGGCTATTAATAGGTTTAGCAATTACAGGACGATATCTAAAAAAAATAAATGATCTATCACAAAACACAGATAAAATAAAAGATACGTTTCGACAATATGCACAGCTATTAAATCAGATAGAAAAGGAAACATTTACTTCAGAATTACTAATAGAAAAGCAGCAGCAAATTCAATCCGAAAACAAAAAGGCATCTGCTATTTTTTTAGAGCTTTCAAAGGCTTTAGATGCGTTAGACAATAGAAGCAATTTGATTTCGGCCATTTTTGGAAACGGCCTGTTTTTAACGGATATTAAAAATAGTTGCAAAGTAGAACAATGGTTAAAAAATTACCATAATAAAGTGGAAGATTGGTTTGAAGTCGTTTCTTTTTTTGATGCGTATAATACTTTAGGTAATTACGTTTTTAACCATCCGCACTATTTGTTTCCTGAAATCACTGAGAACAAAGTTGCAATTAACACTAAAAACTTAGGGCATCCTTTACTTAAAGAGGCTAAGCGTGTTGATAATGATATTAATATAGATCATCAGCAATTTTTTATTGTTACAGGAGCAAATATGGCTGGGAAAAGTACGTTTCTAAGAACAGTTTCGCTTCATATTGTTATGGCTAATGTTGGTTTGCCTGTTTGTGCAGAATCGAGCATTTATTCGCCTGTAAAATTGATTACAAGTATGCGCACCAGTGATTCATTAACAGACGACAGTTCGTATTTCTTTTCAGAATTAACACGATTAAAATTTATTGTAGATGAAATACAGAGAGAGCCTTATTTTATTATTCTAGATGAAATTTTAAAAGGAACAAACAGTACAGATAAAGCTATTGGTTCTCGCAAGTTTGTTGAGAAATTGGTTGCATCAAATGCCACAGGAATTATCGCAACGCACGATTTAAGTTTATGTGAAATTGAACAAGAACAGGATGCTGTAAAAAACTACTATTTTGATGCCGAAATAATCAATGATGAACTTTATTTTGATTATACGTTCAAAAAAGGCATTTGCCAGAATATGAATGCGAGTTTCTTGTTGAAGAAAATGGAGATTATTTAGTTCTCATACCATTTTTAGTTTTATAAAAACTGAAAACCACTCGAACAGACGGAAGGTATCTTACACGTCACTTCGAGTGATTTTTTAGATTGAAATGATAAAAAATTGTATCGAGAAGATTTGGTTTAGAAATTAAACACTTCACTCTAACAGAAAAAAAACAAAACCCTTTCTGTTTTTATACAAAAAGGGTTAATCAAATAAAACAAAATCTAATTATTCAACCAGTTTTAAGGAGTCTAATGCGTGATAAAAGAAATCCTGTTCATCATTCATAGACACAAATAAGCCGTTTGGATATTTACTTCCTAAGCCTTTTGTAGTAACCTCACAACCATCAGTTTCTAGAGTGCCAAGATTAAGTTTTTTTACAAAGGTGTTATCACTACGTTTAAAAAAGTTAAAAGTATGATCTTGCTGGTTAGAAACAATAATATAGCCTTTATCATTTTCATAAGCTGCAATAGCGATACCTTCAATATCATCTCTAAAATACTCACCACCAAAAACAGCTAATTCTTCATTTCCTTGTTCGGGATTAGCATAATATTTTCTAATGCCAATACCTTCATCTGAATAATAAACATATCCTAGAGCATCATCTATAGCAATTGCTTCAATTTCTTTATTGCCGCTAAAATCCCCAAATTTCCTCATCAATTCAGTTTTTATCCCAAGAGAATCTGAAATCAAACCATATTGATATAAATAGTTTTCTTTTGGACCAATTTTACGACTTACAATTACTGATATGTTTCCGTTTTTAGGATTCTTGTATAATGAAACTCCCATTGGTCGTTTCATTATATTATCAGTTTCATCTTCAAACACTTTAAAACCGCCATTATCCATAGGCATCATATTTGGAACAGAAAACATACGGATTTGATTTTTTTCTCTTTCCGAAAACACTAAAATATCTGTTTTAGTAGAATCGGTTAAAACAAAATCATATTCAATATCTACATTATTTGGGTAGCTAATATTGGTGATGCTTTTCTCTTTTATAATTTTACCATTTAAATCAAAAGCATAAACGCCTCCATTTAATTCATCTTTGTCTGTTCCAAAAACAATGCTTTGTTCTGGGTTTTGTTTGTTAATCCAAATTGCAGGATCGTCACTATCGTGCGGTAATTTCTCAGTTATAACCGTTGGTTTAATTTCTGGCAATTGTTTTTTACAAGAAATTAAAGACAATGTAATTAGCAATAAACTATAAAAATATTTCATCTTTTACTTTTTGAATAGGTCGTATTTTAAACCAAAAGTTAAACGTTTGTCGTAATATTCCATTTGCATTGTTCTATTGCTTTCGCCTTGATAGTAACGTAATGGTTGATTAGTAATGTTATTTAAACTCGCATATAAACTCCAGTTTTTATTGATAACAACACTGGCGTTAAAATCTAAAAAGAATTGCTCATCATAGTATCTGTCTTCAAAAGCACGACCACCAATTTCATCAATATAAGCATCAGAATAATTACCAGATATACGCAAGTTCATTCTTTTGTCTGCATAACCAAAAGAGGCATTAAACATATTAGGTGCTGTATTGGGAAGATCTAAATCGTCACGTTCTTCGCCATCTTCATTCCTGATACCATTAGCATCTGAAGATAAATGAGTATAGTTTAAGTAAATACTGAAGTTTTTAGCAAAACCTGGTAAAAAATCTAATTGGCGTTGCAAAGCAACTTCAAACCCTAAAACAGAAGCATCATCACCATTAAATGGTTGGTAAACTTCATATTCATTTTCGTCTTCATATTGAAAAACATAAGTAAAATTTTTAATGTCTTTATAGAACATACCACCAGAAATAATACCCACAGATTTAAAGTAATGCTCAGCCATTAAATCGAAGTTCATCGAAGTTGCTGGATCCAATTCAGAGTTTCCTAAAACAATTTCTTCATCTTCATTGTTTATTTCTCTAAAAGGAACAAGATCGACGTAGTTTGGTCTTGCAATGGTATTGGTCCAAGCAAATCTTAAAATGGTATTTTTTGAAATATCATATTTTAAATGAATGCCTGGTAATACATTTGTATACGAGTTTTCCCCTTTTACTTCGTTCGAACCTTCGAAATCGCCATCTTCATTAAAAATAATTTCGTTTCCTGTACTGTTTATTTTTGTGTTTTCTAATCTTACACCGACTAATATGCTAAGTTTTTCAGTTATATTTTGATTGGTCATGATGTAACCTGCATAAACGTTTTCATCTACATCAAAATTTGCTGTTAAATATTCCTCTGGTAAATCTTCTCCTTCAAAAAGCGATGTGTTATTTAAATCCAATGCACCTAAAAATTCTGCTGTAGCAAAAGATCCAACCATATATCTACTGCCAGCATTAAAATCTGAATCTGAATAATCTCTTGTTGGAATACCGCCTAAAAATTCAAATTCTGCACCTTCAGGGCTATATTCTTTAAAACCATTTTCTCTGTTTTTGTTTTTGAATCTTCCACGGAGACCAAATTTCAAGAATCCATTGTCTTGTTCGAATAGATTTAGGGGTAATTCAAAATTTAAAAAAGCATTAAAATCCTTTTCTTCTGTATATTGATTTTCTTCTGTTAATTCTCCAAATTCAAAATTTCGAAAATCTGAATCTTCAGCATTAGCAGGCACATAAAGAGGGTATTCTGAATCATTATTGTATGCAACACGATATTCGTTTTCATATTCTAAATAACGCTCACTTAAACGCTCTTCTGATGCTTGTGCATAAGAAGTCATCCAATCTATCTGTAAATTATTTACTAAATGTTCTCCGCCTAAACTGTAGTTTTGCATGCGTTGGTCTTCTAAACGTGCATTATTATTTCTTCCACCAGAGATTCCGCCTTTGGTTTGTCTTTTGGCTTCCACAGGAAAACTGGTTAAATTCCCGCTTCCATCTACCGTGAAATCTCCAGGTTCAATATCCTCACCATCTAAAATTTCTTGCTCCAAACGAAATCTGTTTTCTCGATCGTCTCTCCAGTTATAAATGGTTTTTAAATAAATGGAGTTGTTCTCATTGAATTTATAATCTAAATTAGCAGAAAAACTACGTCTTACACGTTGCACTAAATACTCTCTAATTTCATTTACTTTGGCATAAGGATTTACGGCAACTTCCTCTAAGTTATCTTCATCATCAAAAGCATTATATTCAAATTCATCTTCCCATTCTGCCTCTACATTATCAGAACCAAAATCGTTATCATTTACAGAAGCTGAAATCATCCAACCAAATTTGTCATTTTCTGTTCTATCTCCTAAAAGAAAAGAACCATTGATGATGCGCTTGTCTGTTATAAAATTAAGTCCAGAACCTAATGTTCCAGAAAACCTGAAACCTTGTGGTGATGTTCTGGTGATTAAATTTACAGAACCGCCAAGTGCATCAGCATCCATATCTGGAGTTACAGCTTTATTTACTTCTATGGTTTGAATCATATCTGAAGGAATTAAATCCATTTGAACATTTCTGTTATCGCCTTCAGCTGATGGAATTCTACTGCCATTTAAAGTTACCGAGTTTAATTGCGGTGATAAACCACGAATAATAATGTTTCTGGCTTCGCCTTGATCGACTTGCATTGTAATGCCAGGAATACGTTTTACAGCATCTCCTACATTGGCATCTGGAAATTTACCAATTTGGTCTGTAGAAACAATATTGGTAATGTTTTGTTTGTTCTTTTGAATGTTTAAAGCCCTTGCTTGTCCGCCTAAAGTATAACCTGTAACCTCTACCTCATCAAGTTCGGTGTTTTGTGATAATAGGGTAATATTTACAGCAGTAGTTTGTGAAGTATTTATAGTTACCTCTTGTTCGAAATCGGCGTAGCCTAAATATTCAATTAGAAGTGTGTGATTTCCTTCAGGAATGTTTACCATAGTAAATTTTCCGTCAAAATCTGAGACAACTCCTTTTTTTAGATTTTCAATTAAAATGGTTGCTCCAGGAACTGAGATTCCGTTCTCGTCATTTATTGTTCCTTGGATATTTCCTGTCTGAGAAAAACTAGTAAGAGATAAGGTAAATAACAATAAAAAGGTAATGTAATATTTCATCATATTTAGTGGTTGGTTAATCCATCTAAATAATGAAATGTATTGTGTAATCACTTTAATATAATTTCAATTTTATGTTATTAAAATTG
>ERZ1027208.260-NODE-260-length-23539-cov-11.870124_pt1 | contig 23539 bp, 27 predicted proteins | sample MGYA00520867_ERZ1027208 | MGnify/ENA primary metagenome ERZ1027208 (study PRJEB33311, sample SAMEA4378413) | marine metagenome | biome: Marine biome; feature: Fjord; material: Water | collected 2014-07-20T08:00:00Z/2014-07-... | depth 75 m ...
AATTGCTAAACGATTGGACTGTTTTCAACTGGAGCATACCACTGTTGAATTTGAATTGTTCAATGAATCCTGCCGGGACACAAAACAGATCGAATGAACTAATTCGATCTGGATGCTAGAACTTTTGATATGTTTCCAAAAAAGCAGTAAAAAGCCGAATTTCAGGTTTAAAGCGCTGCTAAATGATTGGAAGGGTTATCTAACAGCTAGTTCGTAAGCGGGTTTGTAACTCCCATGCGGGTCCTGTTAATTGTTAAGGATTTTGAATCACGTTATGATCTTCGAGTTCTCACTTATTAGCAATACATTTACGAAAGATGAACTAGCGTAATTTTTGCCGCCTGTATTGCTCTGCGTATGGAATATTAGCTTCGTTAAAAATCGTAAATGGGGTTAGTATTCTTGCGCTAGAGCCATTTTTAAAAACGAATTCGATAAGAAGACTGTGTGTACCATTTTTACGTGTTGTTGTATCGAACGCTCTTGGTCGCTTATTGTGCCGCTTATGCTTTCTGTCTATTAAGTCGAATGGTGGCCATCGGTCGATGTTAAAATAATCACCCTTAGCGTCAGGATCATCTAACCAAAAAGCAACGTTTTCAATGTTTTCCGCAGATGCAGATATCCAGATGAACACCTTTCCTCCAATTGCCCGGTTGTACAGAGGGTAACTTTCACTTTTATCTTGAGTGGTAGATACCATTGGGGTAATCGTACTAGCTTCAGCGTAGGCCGTGCTGGAGGTAAGAAATAGACTGTTTACGGCACATGTCGCGATTAAAAATAGAAGCTTAAAATGATTTTTAATAAGTGGCATAGTCGGCCTTCAATAATCATTTGATTTTTTATTTGCTATCAATCTACTCTCACATATATTTCTTAGGAAGGGAATCAAAACTATAGCATAGAACATAACGTTTTTTGTTTTTCTGCTTAATGTTCGGCAAATACCTCCGTATTTCCGCTTTCATCAAAACTCATTACCTTATATGCCTCTTGATCATCACCTCTTTCCATACCTGGTGAGCCAATAGGCATTCCTGGTGCAGCAATACCCTTTATTTTGGGGCGAAACAGTAGAAGTTTCTGAATGTCTCTCTCTGGAACATGGCCTTCAACTACATATCCATCAATGACCGCTGTATGACACGCTGCGAGATTGAGTGGGATGCCAAGTTGACGTTTTATGCCGTGTACGTCTCGGGTGTTTTCCTTTTTGACTTTATAGTTATAGCTCTCAAGGTATTCGATCCACCTGTTGCAACACCCGCAGTCAGGATTTTTGTATACAGTAATCTCCTTCGATAGCAAGTCACTGGCAAAAACGCTTGATACCGTCAGTATAGATAATGCAGCTAAGGCTAAGATTGTTTTCATGAATAAAGTTCCATCATGGTTATTAATTACAAGTAGATAAACCTTTTCTATAGCGCCCAGTAAGGCTGCAGGTTTACGTTACATATTGATTTTGCTATCAAGGATCTTAGTTGTAAAATGCGATGCGCTCACTTAGTACAACTGCATCGATAATAAGGCGTACTCTCTTTAGATATGTTCACACCTTAAGTAATGAATCTCCAATTAGCAACGCACTGAGATACTCTAATCCCCACTTCCACCAATAGGCAGCGCTTGTTCAATCGGACTCACATACACCCAGCCTGAAATATTCGTTCCGATACGTCCCGCTTTACGAATAATACCTGTTACTTCCTCAACTTCTTTGTTTTCACAAACTAAAGAGATTCGCACCTCGGAAATGACGACTCCAGCTTCCGCTGAATAATCCATTTCTGATTCATCCAAGGCTTTTAACGTCCCTTTGAGATCAAGTAGAGTAATGTTTTTGTAGCCCGCGTCCGACAGTGCTTCGACAACTGCTGATGAGCGAACGTGATGAATTAAGGCATTTATTTGTTTTATCAAAATTCTCCATATATAACGACATTTTTTGTGTTTCGGTACAGCGATAATAGTCACTATTATCGCTGGTGAATCGATCCGACTTTGCTAAGAGTTAACATTGCTTTCAGTAATAGTAAGTTTCCGATACGACAATCGATACAAACCAGGAAGAACCAGTAATGTCAGCAATGTTGAGGACATGATTCCGCCAATAACCACGGTCGCTAAAGGTCTTTGCACTTCAGCGCCTGTACTTGTGTTTAGTGCCATAGGAAGAAAACCAAGGGCAGCCACCAATGCGACCATTAAGATGGGCCTTAGTCGTAGTAAAGCACCCTTGCGGATTGCCAGGTCGATACTTTCTCCTTGCTTAAGTTCATCACGAAAAGCAGACACCATCATGACACCAGTCAGTACAGAGACACCACATAGCGTAATAAATCCGACTCCTGCCGTGATCGACAAAGGAATGTCACGTAACCAAAGTGCGATGACTCCTCCCGTCAACGCTAGCGGCACGCCGCTAAACACCAACAAAGCATCCTTAGCTGAGCCGAAGGTCATCATCAACAGCGCGAAAATCATGACAAGGGTTACTGGCACCAGGAGAGTTAACCGCTCTGTCGCTGATTGTAACTGTTCAAAGGTGCCTCCATATGCAAGCCAATAGCCAGGGGGAAGTGACACTTTTTCCTCGATTTTTGTTTGTACTTCCGTGACAAATCCTCCTAGATCACGCCCCCGAACATTCGCGCTGACCACAAGTCGTCGCTTACCGTTCTCACGAGAGATCTGATTGGGACCAGGGGCAAGAATAAGTGAAGCCACCTCACCAAGCGGAACGTACCCTCCTTGAGACAAAGGCACGGGTAAGCGTGCCAATGCGCTAACATCATTGCGAATGTGTTCTGCCACTCGAACGACGATACTAAAACGTTGATCTCCTTCAAACACGAGGCCAGCTTCCTCTCCGCCAGTGGCGGTTGAAATTACTTCTTGTACGTCTGCCACATTCAAGCCATAGCGATACAATGCAGGTCGATTGGCCTCAACTGACAAGATGGGCAGTCCGGATACTTGCTCGACTTTGACGCCCTCCGCGCCGTCGATGTCATTGAGCACAGCAGCGATCTCCATACCAGATCTAAGCAATTGTTCTAGGTCATCGCCGAACACTTTAATGCCGAGATCTGATCGGACGCCTGAAATAAGCTCATTAAAGCGTAACTGAATTGGCTGGCTGATTTCATAGGCATTGCCGGGTATTAACGCTAGCTCCTCTTGAATATCTTCCAGTAATTGCGCTTTTGTTTTGTCTGGATCCGGCCACTGTGATCGGTCTTTTAGCATGACGTAGCCGTCTGATATATTCGGCCCCATAGGATCACTTGCCACTTCAGCCGTACCCACTCTGGAGAAATAGGTTTTTACTTCAGGGATTTCCAGTACCGCTCGCTCCAGTTGGAACTGCATATCCAACGATTGGGTTAAGCTGGTCCCAGGGATACGTAGCGCTTGAATAGCAACATCGCCTTCGTCTAGGTTGGGGATAAATTCAGTTCCCATCTCCGTGGTCAAGTTTGCTATCACTGCTATTAGGAGCAATGCTCCACTCAATACTAACAGACGAAATTTAAGAGCCCATTCCAGTACCGGCGTATAGATACCTTTAGCACCTCTAACGATAAAATTATCTTTTTCTTCAATGTGCCCACTCAACAGCATAGCAACCGCTGCAGGCACAAAGGTTAAAGAGAGCACCAACGCTGATAGCAACGCCATAATTACGGTCATGGCCATCGGTACGAACATTTTTCCTTCGACACCCGTCAATGCGAGGATGGGTAAGTTAACTAAAATTACCACTAACACGCTGATTAAACTGGGCGTAAAGACCTCGCGAGTGGCAGTGAACACCGTTTGGAATCGCTCGTCCAAATGTAGCGTTCGACCGAGATGATGTTGTCTGCCTGCTAAACGCAATATACAGTTCTCAACAATGATAACTGCGCCGTCAACGATGAGACCAAAATCAAGGGCACCTAGGCTCATTAAGTTTGCGCTAACTTTTGTCTCCACCATCCCGGTCATCAACATCAGCATGGATAATGGGATCACCATTGCGGTCAGCAAAGCTGCCCGAACATTGCCAAGCATCACCAATAAAACAACGACAACAAGTACAGCGCCTTCCAATAAATTCGTCTGTACCGTGGAAATTGTTTTATCCACTAGCACTGTGCGATTATAGACGGGTTCTGCCGTTACACCTTTTGGCAACGTCTTATTGATATCGACTAGCTTGGCAGAAATAGCTTTGGATACTGAACGGCTATTTCCGCCCAATAGCATAACCGCAGTACCTAGCACCGTTTCAACACCATCACGCGTCGCGGCCCCCGTTCTCAGTTCCTTACCGTAGGTAACATCGGCGACATCAGCAACGGTTACAGGCACCCCCCCTTGAAGTGCGACAATTATCTGTTTTATGCCAGAAATATCGGCTACTTGTCCTGGTGCTCGAATTAGATACTGCTCGCCATTTTTTTCGATATATCCTGCGCCTACGTTTGAATTGTTTTTCTCTAACGCCTCCACTATGTCATCAAATGAAAGCTGATAGGCCAGTAGCTTCGTAGGATCGGGGTTAATATGAAATTGCTTTTCAAAGCCTCCGATCGTGTTGATCTCTGTAACACCTGGCACTAAGCGTAACTGCGGGCGGATCACCCAGTCCTGCAATGTGCGTAATGCCGTCGCATCGTATGGCTCTCCATTTTCTTGCAACGCGTTCTCATCAGCATGCAAGGCGTAATGAAAGATTTCTCCCAACCCCGTAGCAACCGGTCCCATCACCGGTTCAATACCTTCAGGCATCTCACTTTTTGCCTGTTGTAATCGTTCATTAATAAGGTTTCGCGCAAAATAAATATCAGTGCCTTTTTCAAATACCACAGTGACCTGCGATAAGGCGTACCGTGAAATAGATCGTGTACTCTCAACGTAAGGCAAACCCGTAATAGAAAGTTCGACCAAATAGGTAATACGTTGCTCAACCTCTAAAGGTGAATAGCCAGGGGCTTCGGTATTAATCTGTACCTGGACGTTAGTGATATCTGGAACGGCATCAATCGGTAATTTCTGATAATTCCAAGCACCTAGCATGGCCACGGCAAATACCAAAAACAACACCAACCAACGCCTTGTGATGGAGAATTGAATTAATTTATCGATCATAATACGCCCTCATAATGGAGCCCTAACAACGACAAAGCAAAGTAAAGAGATCTAATCATCATCTTCTACATCCCCTTTACCTAACTCAGATTTAAGTACGAAACTATTTTTACTGACGTAAGTTTCATTGGCACTGAGGCCAGCCAATACTTCGCTTTTCTCGCCATCCGTACGACCCAAGGTAATCTCTCTTGCTTCGAACCCGTCTTCTCCTTTTACAAATACCACTTCCTCGCCATCAATCACTTGTAGTGCTGTGTTAAGGATCACCAAAGGGGCCACAACTTCAGATAACGTAATCTCAGCACTGACGAATTGACCGGGTTTCCAATGACCTTCAACATTATCGATCAAGACTCGCGCGGTAATGGATTGGTTGACGCTACTGCCATAAGGTGCGATATAGATAATCGCACCTTCAGCGACAACCGTGTTATCGATCGATTTAACGCGAGCTTGTTGACCTATCTGTACCTTAGCGATATCGCTCGGGAAGAGAGAGAGATCAATCCAAACGCTTGAAAGGTCTTCAACGACCAATAATATTTTTTCTTCCGTCTGCTCCCCAACATTAACATTGCGCTGTGTGATGACTCCGTTTAGGGATGATTTTATCGAATAGACTCTCAAACTTTCGTCGGCTTCCACCGTAGCGAGTAAGTCTCCCTTTACGACAGCATCACCAATGCGCTTCGTGATTTTTCGAATAACACCATCAAAGCGCGCGCTAATAGTTTGCACCTGTTCCGCGTTAGTCTCGACAACACCGTACACAGGTAGCGCTTCGCGAATACCGCCAGCAGCAGTTATCGCGAGGTCGATGCCCGTGCGTTTAATCTGTGCTGCCGTCAATTGAATGGGGCCGTCTTCGTGCATTTCATCTTCATTGCCGTCAATATCTGAATCAGCAACAGCTTGCCCTACGAATGCTACGAAAATCAACGTCATTATTAGCATCAAACTGCCGGTAATGACGTGTATAAAAGGTTTTTTTGAGTGGTAAATTAATGTCATTTTTGAAAGCCCTTACAGGTTATTTTTTTCGACAAAGAATGAAGTAGACAACGGTTCGGCTGTAAGTTCTTCTATTTCAGCTCCGTAGGACAACGCAGCGGCGGCGGCTTCAATCTGTGCTCGACGCGCACCAAGGAGTTCTTGCCTTGCTGATACATATTCGAGATAACTATAGCGGCCTCGTTGGTACGCCAGCTCTGTTTCGTGTAACGCTTGTTTAAGCGCGGGTATAATTGTGTTGCGTAGTGTTGTCGAGGTGGCAACAGCTTGCTTGCGATTATAAAAAGCCCTGTACAGTTGGGTATGTAGATTGATTAGTGCGGCCTCCCTCCGAACCTCGATCTGCGCTCCTTCAGCCAGTGCAGTAGATATAGCACCACCAGTTCGTTTCGAAGAAAACAACGGCATACTAAAACCCGCCACAAGAGCGGTATCATTACTTTCTTGAGAGCGTTTAAAACCGGCTGACCAGCTTATATCGGCACTCGACTCTGTTTTTGCCAGCCTGACTGCCGCTTCGTTGAGTCTCGCTTGCGCAGCGAAGAGATGAATGGAAGGATTATTGATAACCTTGGCATAAAGCGTATCAAGCGCAATATCTTGACCAAAATAAAAGAGGTTCCCTGAGATTACGGAAAATGTTGGGGTTCTTTCTCCCCATAACGCCGACAAGGATACCCGCAGATAGTTAAGTTGTTGTTCAGATGCTTGTCGTGCAAGCCGTGCCTGTGCTGTCGCGGCTTTGGCTCGCTTAACCTCTGCATCTGGCGTCGCCCCAGCCTGCGCTCGTTTTTGTACAATACTGAGCGTATTACTGGCAAGTTCAGCGGCTTCAGTGGCAAGAAGGAGTTTTTCTTGAGCTGCAAGGACATCGATATAGCGTCGCGTTACCTCTCCGAGCAGTGCTAAGGATTCAACCTGCATTTGTGCCTGTAACACAAGGCGTTCCTGAGAGACTAGCCCAATACGGCTGGATCTTTTTCCACCCATTTCAATCACTGATGAAAGCGCAACAACAAACTCTGCACTATCAACACCTTTTAGCTCCCCCGAACCGGCAAAATTCTCAGCCTCGACATCAAGCTCAAAAGCTGGTCGCTGCTTAACAGTGGCTGATCGCCCAATCAATGCCGTTTCTCGAAATTGAAAGACTTTTAGTGACGGACTTTGTTGTAACGTTCTTTCAACAGCAGTAGATAAAGACAATGAATTATTGTCGCCTGCGCCGTATGCATATCCCGCCAATAAAGAGAACAACAGACTGAGGAACTGGTATCGCCTTACAACGCGATATTTTTTTTTGGCGCATAAGTTATGCGCACGGTAATGCTGAATCATAAAATAGATCCTATTTTTACAGGTTGAAAATTACCGAGCACTCATTCTTGGGCTCTTAACGATGTGATCTGCACAACAAGAACCACAAAGCCAAATGAAATTGCTGGTAGGAAAGCTTACGGGTATAGATCAGGCAATAGGAGGGCGGTAGGGATGACCTATAAAAATCTCAAAAGTGGAGATGGGATAGGATATTTGTGATTGATGGTTTTTCACAAAAAAATGCCAAGTGACGAAATTAGATAGATAGACTTGACAAAAGCAATCACAGTTTAAATCATTACAATTCACCAAGGATTCACAGGAGAAACCTTGCACATTCTGACGAGTTTCATCAGTACTTTGCTCTAAACCGAAAGGCGAGACGTGAATACCCTCAATAAATTGAGTTGATTTACTTTGTATGCCATTCGGGGATGCGGCAATTACAGTCATAGACTGCGAAGCAATCAAACCAATTAGAATATAATGAAACCAACGTTGAATCATCACTGAGATATTACAGTCGTTGATGGGTAAGAGTGGAAACGTAACATGTTGACACCTAAATTTAATGATTAATTAAATCTGACTAAGACTTCATTTTCAATATACGACGCGCTCCACTTAGCACGATAACGCCAATGATAAAACCAATGACCAAATCTGGGTATCGCGAACCCGACCAGGCTACCAAAAATCCGGCCAAAATAACACCAAGGTTAGCAATGACATCGTTGGCCGAAAATATCCAACTAGCCTTCATGTGAGCTCCACTTGATCTACTTTTTGCAATCATAACCAAACAGCTAGCGTTTGCGATCAAAGCGACTAATCCAAAGCTTACCATCAACGTAGATGCAGGTTCACTTCCAAATAGAAACCGCCTTAACACTTCACTTAATGCCCCTAAGGCCAAAATCACCTGTAGCCAACCTGATAGATGTGCAGCGTGCAATTTCATTTTAACGCTATGGCCAACAGCATAAAGGGCAACGCCATACACCGCTGCATCAGCAAACATGTCAAGAGAGTCAGCAATTAACCCTGTTGACTGCGCCTTCCAACCAACAATAATCTCTACACAAAACATGATGGCGTTAATAGCTAACAACCATTTAAGAATGCCTGCTTCTCTTTCATCTACCGCCTGCGCCGAAGCGTGGGCTTTTGTTAACTCTTCACTGTCAACATTGTTCGTATGTTCTAATGAGGCCCCTAATCCAAGCGAGGCCAACCGTTCTTGAATTTCGTTTATATTATCTTCATGAAAAACACGTAGCCTTCTGTTTGGCGTGTCAAACTCTAAAGCAACATTTGGCCGCAGGTTGTCCAATGCCATGGTGATCATTTGCTCCTCGGAAGGGCAATCCATCTTAGGGACGACAAATTGACTGATATAACCTCCTGCCTCTTTAGCCGGTTGAGCAGAAGCCAAAGTCGTACTCTCTTTAGGTACGTTCACACCTTTACATGCACCGTTACATTGATCTGTCATAGTTTGTCCTTGTTCTTTGGATAGGAATCACCTTAAACTCTATAGTCGCTATAGAGTCAAGGTTAGGAGCATAATTCGATGAAAATTGGTGAATTGGCAAAATTATCAGGTTGTTCGGTGCAAACGATTCGATATTACGAAAAAAAAGGGTTGCTTGCCTCGAGTCAGCGGAGTGAGGGGAATTTTCGCTTATACAATGCCGTTGCCGCAGATCAATTAATGTTTATAAAACAATGCCGTAGTCTAGATTTGGCATTATCAGAGATACGTCAGTTACTTGAATTGAATCGTTCACCTGATACGCAATGTAATGATGTCAATCGGATGATTGAAAGCCACATTGTCCAGGTTGATCAGCGCATCGAAGAACTCCAAAAACTCCATCACCAGCTAACGCTACTTCGTACAAGTTGCTCAAGTGATCGAACGATTGAGACCTGCGGCATTTTGCAAAACTTGTCTACCAATAATAATCCCGAGCCCTAACGTACCTTTATGTTGCTATTCGCTTTCAGTCTTGCGTTTGTAAGTACCCCATAAAACCTCAGGAAGCACACATACCACAGGCGTGGCGATAATCAGGAAGAGTCCTAAATTAGAAAAAGTAATGGATTGAAGTAGAGGCCACTTTAATCCTATTCCCAACGCAACAATGCCCGATAAAATAAAATAGGGTCCACTGAAAAAACAATGCATACGACCGCAATGGCGGGCATTTCTCAGGCAGGCAAATCCCATCCAACTCAACCCAAGCATCCAAAGCACACCGGTGATTAACGAAGAGACTTCCATTAGCCAAGATCCCACCAACAGCGCCGTTGGCAAACCCCAAGCAAGGGTAAATTGGGTTTTGTTTGCCACCCAGTCAGTTTCGTTAGTATCGCAGCTAGTAGTCATAGAAAAAGTGTCCTTATCAATGTGATTCAGTCAGTTGATCCACGTGAGACAGTTGAGTACTCAGGTTGCGTAAAAAAGTCTGTCTTTCATGGATTTTTGAATGCAATGCTTTTATGGCGTCACCACAAGCAGGTTCATTTCCTTCATTGATCGCGAAAAACAAGGGCTTGATATCTAAAATCAATAACCCCGCGGCCCGAGCAGAGCGAATCAAGCGCAGTCGTTTTAGCGCGCATTGATCATAAAGGCCATGTCCACCGGAGGTTTGCTCGTGAGAATGCAGCAATCCTTCGAGGAGGTAATTGCGTACCGTATGTACGGTGGTTTGTGCGGCATTCGCCAATTGAGAAATGCCTAGCGGAAATTGCAATAATTCATCGTCAATACTCAGGTTGGGTACAGCTACTTCGTAACCTGTCGATAAATCAATATGGTCTGTATTTGATTGCTGGCTGGGATTTGACATGATCAACTATCCTTCTTTTCGTGATGTGAGGCATTAATGTCGCCAAAGTGTCTCAACCTGTTTAGCCGTGTTTGGAACCCCAAGCCAATAACCTTGTAACACATCGCAACCCAGCTCTTTGAGGAGCTGCTGTTGTTTTTCTGTTTCAACGCCTTCAGCAACGACCGACAAATCCAGGCTGTGGGCTAACATGATAATGCTTTTGACAATGTTAAAATTTCGCTGTTCTGTCACCATTAAATGTACAAACGAGCCGTCGACTTTAAGACGCGTCACCGGACAGCACTGTAAGCGAGTCAAGGAAGAGCACCCCGTACCAAAATCATCAATGGAAATGCTCACTCCCATATCGCGTAATTGTTGAAGGCGTTGTATAAATGCGTGCGTGTCGTTCATCGCCAGTGTTTCAGTAATTTCTAACTCCAATGAATCTGCAGGTAAATCAGCGTCAAGCAGCGCACAAACGACGCGATCAATAAAATCCGCCTCATGGATTTGTACGGGGGATATATTCACAGCCACCTTTCCGTGAGGTAACCCTTGATGTTGCCAGCGCCGCATCTGTTGGCAGGAGGAGCGTAATACGCTCTCACCCAACTCAATGATCAGGCCTGTTTTTTCTGCAAAAGGTATAAACTGATCAGGGATCAATAATCCCGCAGTTGGGTGATTCCAACGGACCAGCGACTCGACGCCTTCCCAACGTTGGTGCTTTAGGTCCCACAACGGTTGATAGAAAGGAACCATTTCACCAGCGCTCATGGCATCACGAAACATCTCCATTGATTCTTTTGATTCTGCAACGAGTGCGGGTGATGTATTCACTGGATTCCTACCGCTAACCCGCACAACAAGATAACGCTTTGACATCTTTGTGAAAGGTTTGGGCGCACAGCTTCAGTCCTTCTACCATGGTTAGATAGGGAAACAGCTGGTTCGCTAGCGTTTCCACTGTCATGTTGTTATGAATAGCCAACGCCGCACTTTGAATAATCTCACCGCCTTCATGGGCCAGTATTTGTGCGCCAATCAGCTGCCCGTTATCGGTTTTTGCCACCAACTTAATAAACCCCTCGGTTTCAAAATTGGCCAATGCTCTGGGAACATTTTCCATCGCTAATGTGCGGCTGGTTGTATCAATACCCTGCGTTTTCGCTTGTTCTTCGGATAACCCGACGGTTGCAACTTGAGGGTCGGTAAAAATGACGGCAGGCATTGTTGAAAGATCCAGCGAGGCATTTCCGCCGGTCATATTGACGCCGGCGCGACTACCGGCCGCTGCTGCCACGTACACAAACTGTAGCATGTTGCTACAATCACCGGCAGCGTATATGTGTGGGACAGACGTTTCCATCCGGTCGTTAACGACAATGGCACCGTTACTTTCTGTGTGAACACCAACGGCTTGCAAATTAAGTTGACGAGAGTTGGAATGACGACCCGTACTAATCAGCAAACGATCACTGGTCAGAACCTCCTCATGGGTCTCCAGGGAAAAGTGCTGTCCATCGTGGCTGACCCGGATTACTTGTGTGTGGTTAAGCACACGAATACCTTCTTTTTCAAAGGCAGTGGTGAGCCCTTTACCCAACAAAGGGTCTTCTGCGAATAACAAAGAGTGGCGAGCCAGAATCGTTACCTGCGATCCTAAACGTCGGTATGCCTGGGCGATTTCCACAGCGGTAACGGATGAGCCAATAACGATGAGGTGGTCTGGTGTTGTGGCTGAAAACAGCGCTTCTGTTGATGTCCAGTACGGCGTATTCACTAAACCTTCAATGGGGGGAACTGTTGATTCCGAGCCTGTTGCAATCAGAATGCGATCAGCTACGATCTGTTGTTCCTTCCCATTAGGTTCGGTAACAATCAAAGTACGGGTGTCTTTAAATCGCGCATAACCTTTAACAAGACGTAGTGCTGAATTGTTGTCGAGGATGCTCTGGTATTTGGCTCCACGGAGCTCTTCAACACGGGCTGTTTGCTGTTGCATCAATAACTCACGATTTATTTGTGGAGAGTGATTTTCTAATCCGTCAAACGGATTGCAGCGCTGTTGTTGAGCCAGCTGGGCGGCACGAATAAGAATCTTTGAGGGAACACAACCGACATTAACGCAACAGCCACCGATAACCTCAGCGCCCTCGATAAGGGTAATGCGTGCGCCACTTTCAGCAGCCTTGATTGCGCACGCAAAGGCTCTGGAGCCGCTACCAATGATGGCCACATGCAATGCGTCGTTTCCCGGTGGCGCTGGATCATGAGGCGGAGTATCTGCTTTTGACGGTTGTTGATCTCTTGCGGTAAACCCCAACGCTTCGATCGCACCAATTACGTCGTGAATATCGATGTTGGTATCGACGTCAGCGGTCGCATTAGCATAAGACACATCAACGCGCCGGATACCATCAATAGATTCAAGCCTTTTGGTAATACTGTCAGCGCAGTTATCGCAGCTCATTCCCGCGATATGTATAGTGAACTTACTCATGACTTTCTCCGTCATTCTTAAGATCGGTGTCGCAGCCTGCGTTGTTACGCTTGGCTGTACGTTGTCGATAAATAGCATACCCGGTTAGACCAATGAAAAACGCCAATGCGGGTAGCAGAACAATATCGAGATAACCCGTAAGCGCGGATAAGCCAACCGTACTGAGCAAGATTACCAGTATCGGTGTAAAACAGCACAAAGCCGTGACGATCGTCGCGATAATGCCGGTACGCAGCAACAGCGAATGCTTATTCATGGCCACTTACTGCTTAATCGTTGAAGGGTACCCAGCGTTTCCCGTCGCGTTCACAAGATCTTTGGCACTGGTTGTTGCATCATCAAATGTTACGATCGCCTCTTTTTGCTTATAGCTGACATCAATATCCGTGACACCACTGACTTTACTCAGCGCTTTTTTTACCGTAATTGGGCACATAGCGCAGTTCATGGTGGGCAAGTCTAACCGGACGGTTTGTGGTTTGGCCCACGCACTGAGACTAACGACACTAAGAACGGCGGCAATAACGATTTTTTTCATGATGACTCTCCAATAATTAAAATATCTAGTTTTTAAGCGACAAGTGGAATCCAATACGCACTGGTGACCAACAAAAGCGCGATAATGGATGCAATCCAAAAAATCACCTGGCGACGTGTGCGTACCTGAGGAACTGCACAGGCGGTGCCTGGTTCACATGCTTCGACGGGGCGATACACCCGCCAGCCAGCCCAACCAAATAGCGCCAGTACAGCAATAATGAATATCGGTCGGTACGGTTCAAATAGCGTTAAGTTGCCAATCCAGGACCCGCTAACTCCCAGTAACAACAAGACAAAGGGTCCCGCACAACATAAGCCCGCGCCGATAGCGGCGAGAATACCGCCAATGATCGGGAGATTGGATTCTTTTTCTAACACGGCGTATTCCTCTTGGTGGTTTATAGCACTCAGTCTAAAGCCCGTACCTATGTACGGAAGCAAGTAGTTATTTTGATTTTTTTGAAATGATTATTAGGGACGTTAAAAGAGTGTTTCTGAGGCTATGATTCAAGCACAGAACTGGCAAGACGAGGGTAGTCAGGTGGGGGGGATTCACGAGCTATTAGTTTGGAATGCTTTTATCAAAAAAAGTTCAATTGCGCTCGTTCATGCCCGGCTGCAATGAATCGATAATTGGGCAATGGTTATCATCTTGGTTACTATGGCATTGCGCCACCAGCTCAATAAGAGCTTGTTCTAAGTGCCGTAAATTCGCGATTTTTTCTTGAACGGTAGTAAGTTTATGCTCGGCTAACTCCTGAACCTGGCCACAAGGTTGGTCATTCAGTTGAACCAAGTGAACAATTTCATCCAGCGTAAAGCCGAGCTCTTGGGAGCGTTTAATAAAGCGAATTCTATTGACGGTTTCTTCAGGGTAATGACGGTAGCCTTGCTCCGGTTTGGGTGGCTGCTGGATCAGGCCTCGTCGTTCATAAAATCGGATACTCTCTATGTTGATGCCAAGTTCTTTGGCAACCTTGCTGATAGTTCTTGCCACGGCATATGCCCTACCAATTGTCGATACGAGGAATTGTTTGTCTTTACTGTCGACAGCCCATCTACTCACTAGGGTTTCGCTAATCATTGCCAATATATACCCCGTACCTAAATACGGAGTCAATGCATTAATCTAAGTTGCTGAATTGTACTTTTAGCCAATTGGATGCATTTTAGGATCGAGATGTTATTCCCGTTGGAAAACTTTGGCTTGACCCCGTACCGTGCTACGGAGCTTAGAATCAATTGCATTATCAAAACCTATTAATGACTCGTACAAGAGGTCCGTATTCATGAGCAGTTGTTGTAACAAGATCAAAGCCACAAAAGCCAATTGCCCTAATTGTGATTCAGTACAGAAATCGGTTGCTCTAGAGACATTGTTACATCATGTCATCTCACCGTTAAATCAGTCGATTGACGTGCAGACCTATTACTTCTGCTCAAATAGTCAGTGCAATACGGTGTATTTTGGGGAGAACGGTTGCCAGTACTTCGTTGATCAGATAAGGGGGATTGTTGGTCAAAAGCAAACATCAGAGTCGCGACCGATTTGCTATTGTTTTGATGTCACTGCCCAGCAGGTACTTGATGAGATCGGTGAGACCGGTATAAGCGCATCAAAGGCATTTGTGATCGCACAAACAAAAGCGAAGTCTTGTGCCTGTGATATTCGTAATCCATCAGGTGCATGCTGCTTAGCTGATTTTCCCTCCTAAACAATTCGGCTGATATTGTGAATGCCCTTAATTTACGAAAGAACCGGTAACCTGTGCCTTTTTCTTGAGTGAAGATGCCAAGCCTCACTGCCTCTCGCCATCTTTGCAAAAGTTGTGATTTTGTTGGTGCTGCGAAATACAGCCAGCTTCCTAAGATAACCTTCACCCCTAAATGTTCTTAAAACACTCAGAACTGGAATTCATAGCGCTATTGGATAATTGATCAACAGGCTAACCCGATTAGCACGGCCTGTTTTTAAAGGAGTGGCGATAGGAAACGCTGGACATGTATATATTTACATATACAATATTACGCATATATAAATATATACATGTCCAGTTAGGTGACTTATGCCATCAACAACAAAACGCCGCGTGCTATTTGTATGCACAGGTAACTCCGCTCGCTCACAGATGGCCGAAGTACTTTTGCGTCACCAAGCAAGCGATGACTTTGATGTCTTTAGCGCGGGTACTCTGCCCGAAGGAGTTGATCCACGCACGTTGGACGCCTTATCCAGCATTGGGGTTTCTGATAAGGGTCTTCAATCCAAACACATCAGCGTGTTTGACGGGCAGCCATTCGATTACGTCATAACGCTATGCGACAAAGCGAACCAGGAATGTAAAGGGTTCCCCAACACAGGGAAACAAATGGCATGGGATTTTCCTGATCCCAAGTCACGAACCGGTTTAATCCCTTTTGAAACCACACTCAATGAAATTAGTAATCGTATTGCCATGTTTGTTTCAGTGGAGACCAAAAAAGTACGACCAGAGGCATTAAACCCCGTTTATTTCTACAAATGCCTGACCGACGAAATTCGGTTGAAGTGCTTGATGCTGATTCAATACGAAGGTGAACTTTGCGTGTGTGAACTCATGGAAGCCTTAAAAGACGTTCAACCCAAGGTTTCACGCAATTTGGCCATGTTACGGAAGAATGAATTACTGGTTGATCGACGCCAAGGACAATGGGTTTTTTATCGCATCAACCCCGAATTACCTGAGTGGGCTAAATCTGTCATCGCCGCTACCACCGAATCCAATGTAGGTTTTATTCAAGAGAACATTAAAAACCTTTGTCGCATGGGGAAACGACCCGATAGAGCTAAGACATACTGCTAGGGATTTTACGTTTTTTCTTATTGATCTAGAGGTTACTTCTAATGGGTGTATTTGAACGTTATTTATCAATATGGGTGGGGCTTTGCATTGTCGCAGGGGTACTGTTAGGTAGTTGGATGCCCGATGCTTTTGCCGTCATCGCTGGACTGGAATGGGCGCACGTTAATCTAGTCGTTGCCGTTTTGATTTGGGTAATGATCTACCCGATGATGGTGCAGATAGATTTTAGCTCCATCAAAGATGTTGGTAAAAAACCGAAAGGATTGCTACTTACCTTAGTCATCAACTGGCTGATTAAACCTTTTACGATGGCTGCGTTGGGATGGTTGTTTTTTAAAGTCTTTTTTGCAAGCTGGGTTGACCCCCAAAGTGCTAATGAGTATATAGCGGGCATGATTTTATTAGGTGTTGCGCCGTGTACAGCAATGGTCTTCGTCTGGAGTCAGCTGACAAAAGGTGATGCAAACTACACGCTTGTTCAAGTTTCTGTAAATGACATCATCATGATATTCGCTTTCGCTCCAATTACCGCTTTCTTGCTTGGCGTCAGTGATATCCAAGTCCCGTGGGAAACATTACTATTATCAGTTGTACTCTATGTTCTGCTGCCATTAATCGCAGGTGTCGTCACACGCAAACTCTTGGATAAAAAAAATGATCACCACCAGTTACAGAATTTTCAGAAACACTTAAAACCCTGGTCAATGATTGGTTTGCTCGCAACGGTCATATTGCTTTTTGGTTTTCAAGCCAGAACGATCATCGCTCAACCTCAGACTATTTTGCTGATCGCTATCCCGTTAATGATCCAGACTTACGGCATTTTTGCTATAGCATATGGTGCCGCTAGGGCACTAAAACTACCTCATAATATCGCTGCACCAGCGTGCATGATCAGCACATCGAACTTTTTCGAATTAGCCGTTGCCGTTGCTATCTCCTTGTTTGGTCTTCATTCCGGTGCAGCACTTGCAACCGTTGTTGGTGTATTAGTTGAAGTGCCGGTAATGCTCTCTTTAGTGTATTTTGCTAATCGAACTCGCCATTGGTTTAGGTAAATCTCATGTTTCAAGTGTTTACTGATTTTGCTAGCTGGCTAACGTACCGAGTTCTGAAACTGTCGGCTGACACCAAGGCCGCTGATGCTGTGCATTTTTTTATTGAGGATGTCAGTAAAATCTTTGTTTTACTGATAGCAATGATATACATAATTGCCTTGCTTCGAGCCTCCCTCAATGTCGAAAGGGTACGGGATTACCTAGCAGGAAAGCATCGTGGCGTAGGTTACCTGATGGGCTCGAGCTTTGGGGCTATTACACCGTTCTGCTCCTGCTCAAGTATTCCGGTGTTTCTCGGTTTTACGTCAGCAGGGATTCCGGTTGGTATTACTATGTCATTTTTGCTCACTTCACCACTCATTAATGAAGTAGCCGTTTTGCTACTGATGAGTTTGTTGGGTTGGAAATTTACCATCTTGTACGTTGTTGTCGGCATGGCTGTAGGTATACTCGGCGGCATTTTCCTTGACCTGATTAAGGCAGAACGCTGGTTGCAGTCGTTTGCTGCAGAGGCGTTAAAGCGCGGAAGGCAGACTGCAAGTGACAAGAATTCTATTGATACACTGCCGGTAGATTCTCTTCAATTTAGAGAGCGCCATCAATTTGCAAAAAACGAGGCTATGGAAATATTTGGTCGCGTGTGGAAGTGGGTCATCGTTGGCGTTGGCCTTGGTGCGGCATTGCACGGCTTTGTCCCTGACGGTTGGATTAAAGCGCACTTAGGTGACGGCCAATGGTGGTCAGTCCCAGCAGCTGTGTTACTGGGAATACCACTTTACTCGAATGCTACTGGTGTTATTCCTGTTATGGAAAGTTTAATTGCCAATGGTTTGCCAGTGGGGACAACCCTTGCATTTTGCATGAGTACCGTGGCAGCAAGCTTCCCTGAATTTATCTTGCTCAAACAAGTGATGCAGTGGCGACTACTGGCTATTTTGTTTTGTATGCTATTGGTTTCGTTCACGGTTGTTGGCTGGGTTTTTAACGCTTTTACTCCGTACTTATGAGGAATATACAATGAAAGATATCAAGGTTCTCGGTAGTGGTTGTGCCAAATGTGAAAAAACGATTACTGTGATAGATACTGTCGCTCGCGAATTAAATGTAGCAGTAACTATCACCAAAGAGACTAGCCCGGAAAGCATTATGTCCTACGGAGTAATGAGTACACCAGCCGTAGTCATTGACAATGCAGTAGTACACACCGGCTCAATACCTCATCGAGATAAAATTGAACAGTGGCTTAAAAACTCTGAGTGACAGTTGCTTTACCCTTTTATTTGAACATTCGTTTTTACAAAAAACATCCTTACTATTAATATTTTTTAAACTGTATTTCTTCTCTTGAGGTAGTTATGACTATTAAAGTTGGTATCAATGGGTTTGGCCGAATGGGGCGTTTATCACTGCGGGCAGCGTTTGACTGGGACGATATTGAATTCGTCCATATCAATGATCCCGCTGGAGATGCAAAGACACTGGCGCATTTGACGACATTTGATTCTGTGCACGGTCGTTGGAATCACGAGGTAAGCGACGATGATAATAACTTGATCATCGATGGAAAGCGGATCTCTTGCACACGCAATAATAAGATTGCCGACACTGACTGGTCGAGTTGTGATGTCGTTATTGAAGCCAGTGGTAAGATGAAAACCAAGGCGCTATTACAAGCCTATCTTGATCAAGGCGTAAAGCGTGTTGTAGTAACTGCGCCAGTTAAGGAGGACGGTGTCTTGAATGCGGTAATGGGAGTTAACGATCACCTGTACGACAAGGACAAACATCACATTGTTACAGCAGCATCCTGCACGACGAATTGTTTGGCGCCCGTTGTTAAGGTAATCCACGAAACATTGGGGATCGTGCATGGTTCGATGACAACCATACACGACATTACCAATACACAAACTATTCTTGATGCACCCCATAAAGATTTACGTCGTGCACGGGCCTGCGGTATGAGTTTAATACCAACGACAACCGGTTCAGCAACGGCGATCACACACATTTTTCCTGAATTGAAAGGAAAATTGAATGGCCATGCCGTTCGAGTTCCCCTGGCGAATGCCTCGATAACCGATTGTGTGTTTGAACTGAAACGAGAAACGTCCACTGAGGAAGTGAACCGTCACCTCAAACAAGCCTCAGAAAATGAGCTTAAAGGAATACTTGGTTACGAAGAACGCCCTTTGGTTTCTATTGACTATAAGACAGACCCTCGTTCCGGCATTATCGATGCGCTTTCCACGATGGTTGTCAACGGTACTCAGCTGAAGTTGTATGTTTGGTATGACAATGAATGGGGTTACGCAAATCGCACAGCGGAACTCGTTCGTATGGTCGGTCAACAGGATAAAGCTTAACAAAGGTTGGAATTGTTTATGTTTGCGGGGCTATCAACTGAGATTCGACAATATTTAATCGTAACTGCCAATTATTGGGCGTTCACGTTAACTGACGGCGCTTTGCGCATGTTGGTTATTTTGCATTTTCATGGGTTAGGGTATAAGCCGTTAGAGATTGCCTTACTGTTTCTGTTCTATGAAGTATTTGGGGTAATAACCAATTTGGTGGGTGGCTGGCTTGGTGCTTATTTAGGGCTTAATCGAACCATGAATATTGGCCTAGCCTTGCAGGTTATTGCACTGAGCATGTTGCTAGCCCCCGCAAGTATGTTGACCATCACTTGGGTGATGTGCGCCCAAGCTTTATCGGGTATCGCTAAAGACCTAAACAAAATGAGTGCAAAAAGTGCGATTAAATTGTTAGTACCAAGTGATGCCCAAGGGAAGCTTTATCAATGGATCGCTGTTCTAACGGGATCGAAAAATGCGCTAAAAGGCGTTGGTTTCTTCATGGGCGGCGCTCTGCTGGCTTCGCTTGGTTTCACCGGCGCGGTAGGGGCTATGGCGGCTGTGTTGATGGTGGTATGGCTTCTGAGTATGTTTTTTTTGAAGGCTGACTTAGGTAAAGCCAAAAACAAGCCAAAGTTTACTGAAATATTTTCGAAGAGTCGTGCTGTCAATTCATTATCTGCTGCGCGCATGTTTCTATTTGGAGCTCGCGATGTCTGGTTTGTCGTTGCACTACCCGTGTACTTGGCGAGCAACTTTGGTTGGGATCACTGGTCTGTCGGTGGGTTTCTGGCACTATGGGTGATTGGCTATGGTGCTGTGCAGTCTATAGCTCCTTACTTTACTGGAAAGCGCTCAGGTAACGTTCCTGACGGTAAAAGTGCCTTTATTTGGGCATCAGTCCTAACGTTAACGCCAGGATTAATTGCGTTAGCCTTACACCAAGAATTTCACCCAGAACTTAGCCTGCGGGCGGGCCTTATGGTGTTTGGGGCTTTATTCGCGATCAACTCATCGCTTCATAGTTATCTGATTGTCAGTTATGCCAGTGAAGATGGAGTATCAATGGATGTTGGTTTTTATTATATGGCCAACGCTATGGGCAGGCTTATTGGCACAATATTGTCGGGTTGGTTATACCAAGTTGCGGGGTTGGAAGCTTGCCTGTGGGTATCAACTGGCTTTGTTGCTATTGCAGCATTGATATCCATTCTATTGCCTGTGGTTAAGAGGGATTAATGGAGCCCGAGGATTGGGGCCATACCCCCTATTGGTTATTTTTGTTAAGGTTACAGGTACGTTCCATTGAACTTCAAACTCCATGAAAGGCCCCACACTTAAAAAACCAAAACCTTTTAATTCTTCAGCGATCCACCTTAGAATATTGATTGTGATATGATCACACCGACACAAACCCAACGAAAGGCATTTACCATATGCAATTAGGTGAACTTGAAAAGTTACTCCTAAATTACCTTTGGCAAGAAAGGCTCGCTGATGCAAAGGCTGTACATGAGCACTTTGAATCAAGCCGTGGGGGGAGTTTAAATACCATAAAATCCACCCTTGATAGACTCTATAAGAAAGGCTTATTAAACAGAGTAAAGAGCGGACATTCATTTTCTTACTCGCCTGCAGTTGAGCGAAAAGCCTTGTTGAACTCGTTGTTTACTGGCATCGCCAATGAATTAGCCAATAACGATTCAAATGCGGTGTTAGAAGCATTTGTAGATATATCCACTCAACTTGACGAAAAAAGCCTACAGCGATTGGAAAATTTAATTGCTGCAAAAAAAGCCAATAGTGTGGGTGCAGATAGCTGATGAGTACGCACTTAAGCAGTGTACTGCATCTACTGTTTATCATTTCATCCGCAGCCCTTCTACTGGGTGTCATTTGTGCGATCATGAGCAATTCGTTCATTCACTGGACAAGTAAGTTCGAAGCCCAGTCTCGATTGATGTTACTGCGAGGCTATGGAGTTACACCATTTATCGGTGCTCTGGTTGTGGGTGCTATGATTTCAATTCCTGCGATTAGCCACACCTCTGCGCTACTACTAGACCACTGCCACGATAACAGTTGCTTCGGCCCCACGGCCTCTCACATGAGTACAACCGGTGAGCTTGTAATTATCGGTATTTTCTCCTGCCTCCTGCTTAGAGGGATTACGAGAGCTTTTTTACAATGGCGGCGTTCACGTCATTTGCTTAGGGAGCTTAATAGTGCACCGTTATTGACGTTGTCACCTAATGTACAGATAGTTGATACAGCACTGCCTTTTGCCTTTTCGCTAGGTATCTTCAACCCTAAGGCGGCTATTTCTACCCAACTACTAGATGAGCTAACACCAGAACAACAAGATATCATTTGTGTGCACGAGACAGCACATATGCAACAGAGAGATGGATTATATAAATGGGGGCTGGATTTTATGTGCTCATTTCATTGGCCAAGTGTACGACTCGCTTTGCTAAATGAGCACGCAATCGCAAGTGAGATTCGAGCCGATCACACTGCCGCGAGTGCTATCCAAGACAAAATCGCAGTGGCAGAAACGATTGTCAAAGTACAGCGACTAATGAGACCAATGTCGCCTGGCGAGCCTCTGTGTCAATTTTTGGGGTCTCAAATAGAGCAACGCGTACATATCTTGTTGACCAACTCCCCAGGCTACGAGATACCCAGGAATACCGTATTTTCAGTGTATTTGTTCTCCTTAGCGCTTGCTGTGTGTGGCTCTGTTCCACTACACAATGTCATTGAATTGTTAATCACTCACTAGAGCAGCCAAAGCGCTTTTTTATCTCTCATAAGAGACACCTTGGAAAAAACTATCGACAATCGTTTTTTTCCAAGGCATACTTTCCCGGTGCTCGATTCACCAAGCTAAACGCGCCATCATAAGCCCACAAAAAGATTAATAGGGAAACCTTACCGATGCTTAAAAATACCATTGCCGTCTTTACGGTAGCTCTCACTATGCTTATATCCAGCGTAGCGTTCAGTCATAGCTCAGGTCATGGAACGCCACCCAGTAATGAACAAATAATCGCAAAAGCGTCACGAGATTTAGTGGTTATTGTAGACAAATCCGAACCTGTTGAAGGAAAAGTCCTGGGAGCGAGCTGGAAGGGTTCTACAACAAAAGCAATCCACGACAAAACCTTTAAGCACTATGTTGTATCCTTTACTCAAACCGAAGAAAAGAGAACGCTTTACATTCTCCTGAATACCCAAGGAACCTATCTTGGAGCAAATTTCGACGGGAAATTTAAAGAGCTTTAATCACAAAGAAAACCTCTGAATATCTTCCAGGATCATATAAGGAACCATGTCTCCATGTCGTTCAAGTCACTCACTCGTCTCCTTGTAATATTTTGTGCGTGCAGCTTTTCTGCAACACTCTTTGCACATGGCGTTGACGATAGCACCAAACAATTTTTATTGGCTAATCAGGGGGTTTCGATCATCCCCTATATGTATATTGGTGCCAAACACATGGTAACGGGTTATGACCACCTTCTTTTTCTTCTAGGTGTTATCTTTTTCCTCTACCGCTCAAAAGACGTCATGGTATATGTGACATTGTTTACCATTGGGCATAGCTTAACGTTAATGTTTGGGGTTTTGTACGACCTGTCCGTTAACGCCTATTTAATTGATGCCATCATTGGCTTTTCAATCATCTACAAGGGCTTTGATAATCTCGGTGGCTTCAAACGACTATTCGGCTTTCAGCCAAATACCAAAGTGGCAGTAATGATTTTTGGTTTGTTCCATGGCTTTGGTTTAGCGACAAAGATACAAGAATTCGAGATCCCCAAAGATGGCTTGGTAGAGAATTTGATTTCCTTTAACGTCGGTGTTGAGCTTGGGCAGTTTTCTGCATTAATCATGGTTCTCTTAGCGCTAAGTT
>ERZ1027208.261-NODE-261-length-23514-cov-21.371457_pt1 | contig 23514 bp, 14 predicted proteins | sample MGYA00520867_ERZ1027208 | MGnify/ENA primary metagenome ERZ1027208 (study PRJEB33311, sample SAMEA4378413) | marine metagenome | biome: Marine biome; feature: Fjord; material: Water | collected 2014-07-20T08:00:00Z/2014-07-... | depth 75 m ...
TTCATGTTCAGTGAGTTTTTTAATTTAATTCACGTAGTTTTGCGCAACAGTATTTCATAAATCACCGAATTATATTCATAAATATTTTTATACCTTTGGGGTGATTTTTATTGGTTGTGATTATTTCGACTCTTCCACAAAATGAGGCTCGTGTCATTTTTGGTCATGATTATTTGCTTCATCACTGTTGAATTATTAAATAACAGATGCCTCATAACGTAACCGAAGAATATAGATATATAAGAACTAGAACTAGAAGAACATATTTAAGGCACTACACTTTGTACATGATAATTCATGGCAAAACTTACAGATTATAATGGTGATTAATGTCAATGAGTACATTAACCAACCAGTAGCTAATATAGGAGTTACTACATGAAAAATATTTCAAATATGATCAAAACCAATGGGGTACTGTCTGGGGTTAATCCAGTGATGGCAATTGGCTCAGCGATACTTGTGTCTTTGTTTGTACTGTTTACCGTAATTGACCCAACATATGCTGGCTCTATTTATACTGCTGCAAAGGGTTTTATCGCAACTAATTTCGCATGGTATTACATTGGTTTAGCGAGCTTTTTCTTATTTCTATCTATTTATACTGCGTTCAGTCGATACGGTAGTATTAAGCTTGGTGCTGATGACGAGAAACCTGAATATAACTTTTTCTCTTGGTTTTCGATGTTATTTGGCGCTGGGATAGGTATAGGTATTCTCTTTTGGAGTATAGCTGAGCCCATCTATCATTTTCAGAGCAATCCGTTTATTGCCGAAGGGCAAGCACTGACCGCGGAAGCAGCACAAGTGGCTATGCGAATTAGTATTTTCCATTGGGGATTACATGGTTGGGGAATCTTTGCTATGGCAGGTTTATCACTAGCATATTTTTCATACAGAAAAGGAATGCCACTGTCCGTTCGCTCAGGTCTCTATCCTATCTTTGGTGATCGTATATATGGTCCTATTGGTCATGCAGCAGATTTATTAGCGGTATTTGGTACGGTATTTGGTATTGCCACCTCACTAGGACTGGGGGCTCAGCAAATGAATGCCGGTCTTAGTTATTTATTCGGTTTTGAAGTCTCCACCACTAACCAAGTGATACTGATTGCTATTGTCTCAATATTGGCGACGTTATCAGCATTAAGTGGTGTGAATAAAGGTATTAAGTTACTTAGTGAATATAATATGCACCTCACCACAGTTATATTGACCTTTTTCTTGGTCTTGGGTCCAACCGCCTACCTACTAGGTGCATTTGCGACCAATGTTGGTGATTACTTAGTTAATGCAGTATCACTTGGTCTGTGGATAGACCCAGATCCTAAAGGGCAATGGCAAGGTTGGTGGACTATCTTCTATTGGGGCTGGTGGATAGCATGGGCTCCGTTTGTTGGCATATTTATCGCCCGAATTTCGAAAGGTCGTACTATTAAAGAGTTTGTTTTAGGTGTGTTACTTGCGCCAACCATTCTGGCTACTTTCTGGATAACGGTTTTTGGTAATACTGCAATATTTATTGAGTTATTTGGTGCTGGCGGCATTACTGAAGCGGTAAATAAAGATATCACCATGTCACTATTTACTACGCTCGAGCTGATGGAACTGGGTCCAATGTTAACTTTAATTGGTGCATCAATCTGTGTCGTAATGTTAGTGACCTACTTTGTAACCTCAGCGGATTCTGCGACCCTAGTAATTTGTACTCTAGTGTCTATGGGCAATGAACATCCACCTGCACGTTTTAGAGTGTTCTGGGGACTTTCAATTGGTGCTGTTGCTGGAGTATTACTACTCGCGGGTGGACTGAAAGCATTGCAAACAGCGTCTATTGTTGCTGCATTGCCTTACTCAGTCGTACTGATATTAACAACGTGGGCTTTATTCACATCGTTGCGTAAAGAGCCTTTGCCAGGCACAAAGAAATCTAAACTGACTGATAAAAATAGTGAGTCAGCAGCTGATATTGAAAATAACGATAACTTAAAAACAGTAGATCATATCGCTTAGTTGTCTATCTTTCGGTGTAGGACTACGCAATAGCCTATACCGGAATGAATAGATAACCAATATTGATAATCATCTTGATGCGTTTATATACGCCTCTTAAATAGTAAATTTTGTAACAAGGAACTATTTCTATGTCTTCGCAAATCATATTACCGCGCATTATGCAGGTTGGTTATGGCGCCAGTCTTGAGGTGCCCAGTGTGCTAACTAGCCTAAATTGTCATCGAGCTTTAATCGTGACTGATAAAATGATGGTTCAGTTGGGTTATGCCAACACTATCCAAACGGTATTACAGCAGCATGATATTGCTTGTGATGTTTTTGATGATACGGTGCCAGAGCCTACGGTCGCATCCATTCAGGCAGGTGTTGCCAAAGCTAAACATGGTGATTATGACTGCATCATTGCGCTGGGTGGAGGTAGTCCAATTGATAGTGCTAAAGCTATCGCCATTTTGGCTAAACATGGCGGTGTGATGCAAGATTATCGCTTTCCTCGTATGGTGACGGAGCAAGGTTTACCACTCATTGCTATACCAACAACGGCAGGTACTGGCTCTGAAGTAACAAAATTCACCATCATCACCGATGAAACAAGTGATGAAAAAATGTTATGTGTTGGTATTGGCTTTATGCCTTTAGCTGCACTGGTAGATTATAAATTAACAATGAGTTTACCTGCTCGAATAACTGCGGATACCGGCATTGATGCACTAACACATGCCATGGAAGCCTATGTTAGTAAAAAGGCTAATCCCTATAGTGATAGTCAAGCTATTGCTGCGATTAAGTTAATCGGTCCGAATTTACGTAAAGTTTTTCACAATGGCAGTGATGAAAAAGCGCGGGAAGCTATGATGCTTGGCTCAACTTTAGCCGGTGTAGCATTCTCTAGCGCATCGGTTGCTTTAGTGCATGGTATGAGTCGACCTATTGGTGCATTTTTCCATGTTCCTCATGGTTTATCTAATGCAATGCTGTTGCCAAGCGTTACTGAATTTTCAATTGCTGCTGCCCCTGCGCGATACGCTGATTGCGCTCGAGCAATGGGCATAGCCTCAGACCTTGATAGTAATGATGAAGCTAATCAAAAACTATTAATCGAACTTAGGGCATTAAATCATGAATTAGCAGTGCCAACGCCACAAGAGTTTGGTATTAAGCGCGATGATTTTTTTGATGTTTGTCTAACGATGGCCAAGCAAGCGTTGGCCTCTGGCTCGCCAAGCAATAACCCTATTGAACCGTCTATTGATGAGATGGTTGCTATCTACCAAGGGCTATGGGATTAACCTTAGCCATTTATATTATTTTTACAATCCTAGGAATTATTTATGAATACAGTCGGACACTTAATCAACGGTGAAATTTGCACTGATGCAGCGCGCACTCAAGATGTGTTTAACCCTGCTACAGGTGAAGCAACGAAGCAAGTTGCGTTAGCCTCTGTTGAGACAGTTGAACAAGCAATATCCGCGGCACAAGCTGCATTTCCACAATGGAGAAATACTCCTGCTATTAAACGTGCTCGAGTGATGTTTCGTTTCAAAGAGTTACTGGAAACTAATGCCGATAAAATATGCGAAATGATCGGTGAAGAGCATGGCAAAATATCACATGATGCAGCGGGTGAATTGCAACGTGGTATTGAGAATGTTGAATATGCCTGTGGTGCACCAGAGTTACTAAAAGGTGAGCATAGTAAAAATGTTGGACCTAATATTGATTCATGGAGCGAATTTCAACCCTTAGGTGTTGTTGCTGGTATCACGCCATTTAACTTCCCTGCAATGGTGCCATTATGGATGTTTCCAATGGCAATTGTCTGTGGTAACTGTTTTATTTTAAAGCCATCAGAACGTGACCCAAGCTCAACCTTATTTATCGCTCAGTTATTGAAAGAAGCTGGTTTACCTGATGGTGTTATGAATGTTGTAAATGGCGATAAAGTTGCAGTAGATGTGTTGTTATCAGATGAACGAGTAAAAGCTGTTAGTTTTGTTGGTTCAACGCCAATTGCTGAGTATATTTATGCTACAGCCAATGCAAATGGCAAACGTTGCCAAGCGTTAGGTGGAGCAAAAAATCACGCTATCGTAATGCCAGATGCCGACATGGATAATGCAGTTAATCAATTATTGGGGGCAGCATTTGGTTCATCAGGTGAGCGTTGTATGGCCTTGTCTGTTGCTGTGGCTGTTGGTGATGTCGCTGGCGATGCACTTGTTAGTAAAATGACAGCTGCCATGGCAAGTCTTAAAGTCGGGGCATTTAGCGATAGTAGTAATGACTTTGGTCCTGTGATTACTAGCCAACATCGCGATAAAGTCGTTGGCTATATAAATCATGCGCAAGAGCAAGGGGCAACGATTGTTGTTGATGGTCGTAACCCTGACGTAGAAGGTTACGGTAATGGCTTCTTTGTTGGCGGCACCTTAATAGATAATGTTACGGCTGATATGGTGAGCTATAAAGAAGAAATCTTTGGACCTGTGCTACAAGTGATGCGCGTTCAAACAATGCAGCAAGCGATGGATTTAATTAATGATCACGAATACGGTAATGGTACTTGTATCTTTACCCGTGATGGCGAAGCGGCTAGATACTTCTCTGATAACATCCAAGTAGGTATGGTCGGTATCAATGTACCGTTACCTGTGCCTGTTGCCTATCATAGTTTTGGTGGCTGGAAGCGTTCGTTGTTTGGCGATTTACATGCTTACGGTCCAGATGCGGTTCGTTTCTATACCAAGCGTAAAACAATTACCCAACGTTGGCCTTCAGCTGGTGTTCGCGAAGGGGTCGAGTTTTCAATGCCAACTTTGAAGTAATAACTTCTCTTTACTTTATATTATCCTCTCAATATTAGGGGTTGAGCGATATCTTATTTCCCATAAGGTATCGCTTTTTTATTAATTAAAATAAACCAAAATGTCAGTTATTAAAGAGGTTTTTATTTATGCACTCAACGTTTAGAACATTGTTTCCATTATTTGTTAGTTGTTTCGTTTTACTCTTAGCGAATGGTTTAATCAATGTGTTATTACCAGTGCGAATGGGCTTAGATGGAGCTGGTATCGATACTATCGGCATGGTGTTGTCACTATACTTTGTCGGTATGTTGTTGGGTGCATTACTGAGTATTAACCTGATAAAACGGGCTGGTCATATTCGAGTTTTTGCAGGATGCGTTGCGCTAGGCGCGATCAGTATTCTGATCTGCAGCCTTTACTCTGACTCTATTCTTTGGGGCGCGATGCGTGTAGTCACAGGCTTTTGCAATGCTTGTGCGTTCACCGCAATGGAAAGCTGGCTCAGTTCAAGTTCATCCAAAGAAACACGAGGTAAAACACTCGCGGTATATAATGCTGTGTGGTTAGGTGGCTTGTTTGGAGGTCAATTTTTTATGAATTTAGCCAGCCCACAAGATACAACTTTATTTGTTATTGCTGGAATCTTGCTTTGTGTTGCGGTGATTCCTCTAGTCTTGAGCCGTCACCCAGGACCGTTGGTTGAGGAAGTCAGTGCTATGTCACTGCGAGCACTTTATAAAGTATCTCCGTTAGGTGTGGTAAGTTGTTTGGTATCTGGCATGATCTATTCTGCATCATTTAATTTGCTACCAGTTTTTGCCAGCGAATATAATATTATTGATTTCGAGCTGTCTCTATACGTAGGCACCGCAATATTTGGGGCATTCATTTTACAATTTCCTGTAGGGTATCTGTCAGATAGGTATGACCGTCGTACCGTACTATTAATTATTTTAATTATTTCAGCGCTGGTTGATTTGACCATACCGGGGTTTGCAGCAGCAGGTAACCTGTTTGGTGTCTTTAGTGCTACAGCAATCACCTGTGGCATTATTGCCTGTACATATCCCCTTAGTATGTCTGAAGCGTTTGATAAATTAAGACAGAATCAAATGGTTGCAGCCATGGGTGGGATGATTTTTGCCTTTGCTATGGGTGGTATTATAGGTCCTTATGCAGCATCGTTGGTTATGGATACTTTGGGCAGCGTTTTTCTTTTCTATTTCTTGGCATTAAGCCAACTCTTATTAGCAGGGTTTGTTGTTTATCGTATGAAGATGCGACAAGCACTACCTATAGCAGAACAAGAGAGCTTTGTTATGCAAGGGGCTGAAGCTTTTTCCGCCATTGATCTTGACCCGAGAACAGAGTTCATAGCGCCTAAACAACCTCTTAGCGCCGAAGAAGAAGCGACTCTTTCCATTGCTGAATCAAACCCCGCAGCGGCGGTAAAAATGACTCAAGCGATTGCTAAATATGATCCTACCATGGGATTGGACATCGTTGGCGCTGTTGCCACAACTGAAAGTGTGAATGTATTACGTCTTCATGAAGTGATGAAAGAAACTATACCTGAGCAGATACAGGATGTTACTCGTGTTTTGATTGCCGCTCAGCCTCAGCTGGCTAATGAGTTAGTGCTACAATTGGCTAAATGGTATCCTGAACATGTGGTTCAGATGGCTATGGATATCGGACGAATATTACCTGAGTTGCGTAGCGTAATGGTGAGGCTAGCTGTTGAAATAGTACCTGATTCTGTAATCAAAATTGAAGAGTACTATGCTAAAATATTGGCTGAAGAACTTGAGGCAATGCGTCCTGCTGACAGGCAAAATGATGTTGGGATGGACTATTGCTCACGGTAAAGCAAAAGTTGTTTACGAATGCATTATGAATAGAGTGATTTAATTGCGTTTTTTGGGGACGGGCTTTAGAAAGCTATTTACATATGTGCAGTCAATACATTAGCAAAAAGGCAATAAAAAAGCTGCCCATTATAAATGGGCAGCTTAATAAGGTTTTAATGTAACGGTTAACTATTGAGTGACAAAATCTAATATGCCTATCGCTGCTTTTCGACCTTGATCAATAGCAGTAACGACTAAATCAGAGCCAAGCACCATATCACCACCAGCGAAGACATTTTGCTTGCTTGTTTGCAGAGCAAAGTCAGAGTTATCGACAGCAACAACACGCCCACGAGAGTCTAACTCTACGCCAGCATCTACCATCCATTGAGGTGGGCTGGGTAAGAAGCCAAATGCGATAACAACAGCATCTGCTTCCATGACAAAGGTACTGTCAGGGATAGGCTCAGGGTTGCGTCTACCGTTCGCATCAGGAGAGCCTAGTTGAGTTTTAACAAACTTCACGCCAATAGCAATACCTTGCTCATCAACAGCAATATCGAGCGGCTGAAGGTTAAACTCGAAATTTACACCTTCTTCTTTAGCATTTTGAACTTCACGTGGAGAGCCTGGCATGTTTGCCTCATCTCTACGATATGCACAAGTAACGCTCGTTGCGTTTTGTCTAATGGAGGTACGGACACAATCCATGGCAGTATCACCACCACCGAGTACAATGACTTTTTTATCTTTGAAGTTCACATAAGGCTTAACTTGGGCATTGTCTGCTTTAGTGATCCCCATTAATTTCTGAGTATTACCAATCAAGAAATCTAGTGCGTTATAAACGCCTTTAGCGCCTTCATTGTCAAAGCCACCACTCATATCGGTATAAGTGCCTAAACCTAAGAACACAGCATCATATTCGTCACTGATGTCTTTAAAGCTAACATCTGTTCCCACATCAGTGTTTAACCGGAACTCGATACCCATGCCTTCTAATATTTCGCGGCGCGTTTGAATTACATCTTTTTCTAATTTAAATGATGGAATGCCAAAAGTAAGTAAACCACCAATTTGTGCGTGTCTGTCATAAACTACAACATCAACACCGTTGCGAGTTAACACGTCAGCACAAGCAATGCCTGCGGGACCTGCACCAATAACCGCAACACGTTTACCTGTTTTTATCACGTGAGATAGGTCAGGCTTCCAACCCTGCGCAATAGCAGTATCAGTGATGTGTTTTTCGATATTACCTATGGTGACTGCGCCAAACTCATCATTTAAAGTACATGCCGACTCACATAACCTATCTTGTGGACAAACTCGACCACACATTTCTGGTAAGCTATTGGTTTCATGACATAAATCAGCAGCTTCAAAGATCCGATTTTCAGTTACCAGTTCAAGCCATTGTGGAATGTAGTTATGCACAGGGCATTTCCATTCACAATAGGGGTTACCGCAGTCTAGACAACGATCAGCTTGACCTGCACTTTGTTCATTACCCATGGGTTGATAAATTTCAACAAAGTTAATTTTACGTTCACTAATCGACTTCTTTGCTGGGTCTATTCGTTTTACATCAATAAATTGATAAACATTTTTGCTCATTATTTAAATCCTCAATTCTTACCAATTATTGTGCTTGGACACGAAGTTCAGCACTTGAACGACTACGATGACCTAATAAGGTCTTTACATCGGTAGCTGTCGGTTTAATCAGTTTAAATAATGGTGCATACCTATCAAAGTCATGAAGCATTTCATGAGCGCGTAAGCTACCCGTTTCTTCAAAGTGTTGATTGATAATGCCACGTAAATGTTCTTGGTGGATGGTTAAGTCTTCAATGGCCAGCATTTCAATAGAATCTTTATTCAGGCGTACATCTAAGTCACCCGTTTCATCTAATACGTATGCAAAACCACCAGTCATACCTGCACCAAAGTTAACACCTGTTTCTCCTAGTATAGTAACTATACCACCGGTCATGTACTCACAAGCATGATCACCTGTACCTTCAACAACCGCATGACAACCAGAGTTACGTACAGCAAAGCGTTCACCAGCACGACCTGAAGAGAATAACTTACCGCCAGTAGCACCATATAAACAAGTATTACCCATGATCATTGTTTTATGGCTAGCGTACTCAACACCAACAGGCGGCTTGATGGTCAGTTTACCACCAGCCATACCTTTACCGACATAGTCGTTGGCATCACCCGTTAGGATTATATTCAAACCGCCTGCATTCCAAACACCAAAACTTTGTCCGGCAGTACCTGATAAATATATGGTAATCGGAGAAGAAGCCATACCTTGATCGCCATGATGACGCGCAATTTCACCTGATAACGTTGCACCGACAGAGCGGTCAGTGTTTTGAATGGTAAAACGGTATTCCCCGCCTTTGCTATGAGACACAGCATCATTAGCGGCAGCTAAAATCTTCTGGTTTAACTGACCTTTATCAAAGGCAGTATTTTCTTCTGTCTGATGAAGTGCGGTATTTTCACCAGCAACTACAGGTGCGGTTATCGGTGATAAATCGAGTTTACTCTGTTTGGAAGTAATGCCATCAATTTGTACCAATAAGTCAGTTCTGCCTATGATGTCAGTTAAACTCTTGACGCCAAGACTGGCAAGAATTTCACGTACTTCACGAGCAATGAATTTAAAGTAATTCATCACTTGATCAGGCAAACCTTTAAAGAACTGCTCGCGTAAAACTTCATCTTGCGTGGCAACACCTGTAGCACAGTTATTTAAGTGACAAATCCTTAAGAATTTACAACCTAAAGCAACCATAGGCGCAGTACCAAAACCAAAACTTTCAGCACCTAAAATAGCTGCCTTAACAATATCTACACCGGTTTTTAAACCACCATCAACTTGCAAACGTACTTTATGACGTAAGCCATTGGTGACCAAAGACTGATGAGCTTCCGCTAATCCTAATTCCCAAGGACAGCCGGCATATTTGACTGACGTAAGTGGACTTGCTGCAGTACCGCCGTCATAGCCTGAAATGGTAATGAAATCTGCATAGGCTTTCGCAACTCCTGAAGCAATAGTACCAACCCCAGGACCAGAAACTAATTTCACTGAAACAACGGCTTTGGGATTCACTTGTTTTAAGTCAAAAATCAGCTGAGCTAAATCTTCAATCGAATAAATGTCATGGTGTGGCGGCGGAGAAATTAAGGTCACTCCAGGCACTGAGTAACGTAATTTAGCAATTAATGGGGATACTTTGTCGCCAGGTAATTGTCCACCTTCACCAGGTTTTGCCCCTTGTGCTACTTTGATTTGTAAAACATCGGCATTAACCAAGTAATGTGGTGTTACACCAAAGCGTCCCGAAGCAATTTGCTTGATTCGAGAGTTTTTTACGGTGCCGAAACGGCGTTCATCTTCGCCTCCTTCACCAGAGTTTGAATAACCACCTAAGCGGTTCATCGCAATGGCTAAAGCTTCATGAGCCTCAGGGCTAAGTGCACCTATTGACATCGCAGCGCCATCGAAACGTTTGAACATTTCACCTTCAGACTCTACCTGATCAAGTTCAATGGGGTCACAATCATCTCTAAGTTTTAATAAGTCACGAATGGTCGCGACTGGGCGCTGATTAACTTCATCGGCAAATTTACGATAATCATTATAATCACCGTTTTGCACGGCACTTTGTAAATAGTTCACGACATCAGGGTTAAATGCGTGGTACTCCCCACCATGAACATATTTTAGTAAGCCACCGTGATTCACTTTTTGATGAGGTAAAAAAGCTTTACGTGTTAGGTTGATTGCATCTTGCTGAATATCATTAAAATCAGCACCTTTAATGCGACTTGGTAAGTCACTAAAACAAAGCTCCATGATATCTTTATTTAAACCGATTACTTCAAATAAACCGGCACAACGGTAACTGGCAATGGTTGAAATACCCATTTTAGAAAGTATTTTCAATAAACCTTTATTGATACCTTCTCGATAATTGACGATAGCATCACGGGCAGATAAATTAATTTGCTTTTGTTCAACTAATTGTTCAATCGTTTCAAAGGCTAAATAGGGGTATATTGCCGTAGCACCTAAGCCAAGTAATACAGCATATTGATGTGAGTCACGTACCGAGCCAGTCTCGACAATAATGTTTGAGTCGCAACGTAACTGTTGATCAACCAAACGTTTCTGTACTGCACCAACAGCCATAGCTGCAGGAATAACGAGTAAACCGGGTTGGATATTTCTATCTGATAACACCAAAATAACCGTGGCATTATCGCGAACAAGGGCTTCTGATTCATCACATAAACGTCTAACTGCCGCTTCTAACCCTTCTGTGGCATCAAAGCTTAACGTTAATGTGTCAGAACGATAATGCTCTGGATCTAAATCGCGCAGTTGTTTCAAACCGGTATACATCAATACTGGCGTAGAAAATAGCATACGATCGGCATGGCCAGATGTTTCGTTAAACACGTTATGTTCACGACCAATACAAGTACCTAGCGACATGACATAACGCTCACGTAACGGGTCAATTGGCGGATTGGTTACTTGCGCGAATTGCTGACGGAAATAGTCATATAAAGTACGTGTTTGACTTGAAAGCACTGCCATAGGAGTATCATCCCCCATAGAGCCTGTCGCTTCTTGGCCATTTTCCGCTAATGTTTTAATGACTTGCTGAATTTCTTCATAGCTGTAATTAAACATTTTGTGGTACTGATTCATTTCTGCATCAGTAAAAGCGCGCTGGCCAATCAAATTTGCTTCAAGTTCATCAAAAGGAATTAAGCGACGAATATTTTTATTCAACCACTCTCTATAAGGGTGACGTTCCTTCAAATTATTATCAATATCGGCAGAATGAGAAACTTTACCTGTGTAAGTATCAATGGCGAGCATTTCACCTGGACCAACACGGCCTTTTTCTACTACTTCATCTTCACCGTAATCCCAAATGCCTACTTCTGAAGCTAGGGTGATAAAACCATTTCGAGTGATAACATAACGGGCAGGGCGTAAACCGTTTCTATCAAGGTTACAGGCAACATGGCGCCCGTTAGTCATTACTACGCCAGCAGGGCCATCCCACGGTTCCATGTGCATAGAGTTGAACTCATAGAAAGCACGTAAATCGTCATCCATTAAGGGACTGTTTTGCCAGGCTGGTGGCATTAATAAACGCATTGCACGGTATAAATCCATACCACCCGCTAAAAAGAGTTCCAGCATATTATCTAAAGATGATGAATCAGAGCCAGTTTGGCCGACAAAAGGCGCTGCATCTTGAAGATCAGGTAATAATGGTGATTTGAAACGATGTGTTCTCGCTCGACTCCATTGACGGTTACCGTTAATGGTGTTGATTTCACCATTGTGTGCCAGATAACGGAAAGGTTGCGCTAAATGCCATTGTGGTGAAGTATTGGTTGAAAAACGCTGATGGAATACACAGATAGCACTTTGCATGCGAATATCTGCTAAGTCTAAGTAAAAATTAGGCAAATCTACAGGCATCATTAGCCCTTTGTAGATTGTTACCAAGCAAGACAAACTCGCTACATAAAATTTTTCGTCAGTAATACGCTTTTCAGCACGACGACGTGCCATATATAAACGTCGTTCTAGCTCTAGATTTCTCCAACCAGGAGGAGCATCAACAAAAATTTGCTCAATTGTTGGTAGGTTGCCTATCGCAATTTCACCTAATACGGAAGTATCGACAGGAACCGTGCGCCAACCTATTAATGTTAAGCATTCACTTGATAACTCTTCTTCTAATATTTTTTTAGAAAGCGCAGCTTCAATAGGGTCAGGGCTTAGGAATATCATGCCTACAGCATATTTTTTTCCAAGTTTCCAATTATTATCGGCGGCTACGGCGCGAAAAAAACTGTCTGGCTTTTGTAATAACAGGCCACAACCGTCACCTGTTTTACCATCACTGGCGATACCACCACGATGTTGCATACGATCTAAAGCGGAAATAGCGGTTTTAATTAGTTTGTGACTGGTTTCACCCTGTTGATGGGCAATTAGACCAAAACCACAGTTGTCTTTTTGGACGCTATGATCATAAAGTTGCATGTTTTTCTCCTAATAATAAACCAACTTACTTACAGGACAGGTAAAAAGAATAAAGGCATGGAAAAAATGCATAAATACACCTCTTTTTAAGTAAGTGGAACTATCAACACTACCCAGTTCTTCGGAAAAGGTCAATTAAAATAGAGCTTTTGCTCGTCAGTCATACTGATGGCTGTCTCGAGTCGTAACTGGATAATTAGAAGGCTATTTTATCAAGAGACTGTTTTTGCTGTGGTTGTTATTTTGGATAGTTGTTTTTATTTCTACAGGGGCAAGTTAAAGTAATAAATACTGTTGCTTGGTGTGTAATATTACAAAAGGTAATTAATATCCCAACAGTCTAAATGATTTAGGCTGTTGATGTTCTCACAGCAATTTAGTAACAGGCATAAAAAAGCCAATAGTGAGAACACTATTGGCTTTAATTCAATAATAAAGTTTAGCTATTATTTATTATGGCTGATAGCCATTCTTGATACCCTTGGTCGTGACACTGACAGCGTCGTGGGCGTGGAGTGACTCTAAATGATTTATTTTTAGCCAGAAGTCATCAAATTGGTTTGTCTGATTTAAACCATGTTGTAAACGACGTGCGGCATCTTCACAAAACATTAAGTTTTGACCATTTAAGCGTGCAAATTCTTGTTCATCTTCGCGTTTAACTGCAGCCTGTACTGGTGTTTTAAGTGAACCTTCAACTAGATCAACTATTTCAGTAATAGGAAAATCATTAACACTTGAGTTAAGTTTTACTTTCACTTCAGCAACAGAACGTTGTGAATGCGGAGTTGCAACTATCCCTTCTGTTGTACCTAACCAGTCATGAACATCAGTTAATGCCAACTCACTTTGCTGAGCAAATTTATCTTGAAAAGCTTTTTGAATCAATTGTCTTGCTAGAGCAGCAGAGCATGGACACGTTGATGAGTAGCGTACGTCAATGGCTAACTCTATAGTCAGTTTACCTTTGTTAAGATATCCAGTTAATGTAACAGGGTAGGCTTTCCAACCTTCTTTGCCGCTAATTAATGATTTTCTACGTAAATGATACTCAAAGCTAAATTGTACTTTAGCTTGATCACTTAACTCTTGGTGACTACTAATAAAACCATCAAGTAAGCTCACTAAACTTTGATAGTTAAGTACATTACTTGTAGATAATTCATCGATAAGTAGATAAAGGCGAGACATATGAATGCCTTTAGCTTGTGCTTCTTTTAAGTTTACAAAGGCATCAATATGAGCTGAGACCATACGCTCACTTTCACCTTTTGAGGCAACCATAATAGGCATTTCAATGTTACTCATGCCGACCCAGTCAAGCGTACCTTCGGTTTGAGCTGTTGTATGGTTGGCGATATCTGGCATTGATGTCGTCATTTCGACTCCACTTTAAACGATAATTATTAACTAATCTTCAAGTTCTTCTTGAAATAAGGATGAAGAGTAGATCTAAGGGCGCACATTCTAGCTTATTTTTTAATGGTAATCATTACTGTTGTTGCTCTAGGGGTGAAAAATATAGCTATATCATATGTTTTTTCATAACTTTCAATAAGTTTGTCTGGGTTTTATTACTGCGGTAATATAGGTGCTTCCTATATTCTTTACAGAAAAAGGCATGTTTGTGATAACTAAACAATCGAATCCTGATTTAGATCTGGAGTTACTTCAAGGTTATTTAGACAGTTTGGGTAAAACAATTGTTGAGCAGATGTTTGCTTTATATTGTCAGCAAGTTGAGATTTACCTTAATGATATTGAGAGGGCACAACTCAATGATTCACTTTCTGGCTGGCAAGAGCATTGCCACAAAATGAAAGGCGCCGCAGCAAGTGTTGGTATGTATCAATTACATGGACAACTGAAGCTACTGGAAAAAATTGAGGTGTCGACAGAAAAGAAAGCTGTATTGCTAGAGGAGTTGAGGCTATCGAATGAGCAAGCAATCGTTGCTTTTCAAAAGTGGTTAGAGAGTATTTAGGCTAGCATGGGGTTGTATTAGCGCTCAAAGAGGGCAGCCCTTCGAGGGCTGCACATTATACCAAAAGGGTTAATAAGTTATCCGCTTGGTATTTCAGCTTTAAAACATTTTAATCTAGAATGCCAACAAAACGATAACCTTCACCATGAATAGTATTAATAAGCTCTGGTGTGTCTTGGTTTAATTCAAAGTGTTTACGTAAGCGTCTTATGGTGACGTCGACGGTACGATCATTAGAGCGTAAATCTCTGCCTGTCATTTCTTTAATTAATTCTTGGCGTGAAATAATTTTACCTGCATTTTTGATAAGCAGACTTAATGCGCGAAATTCACCACGAGGAATGGCAATCACTTCACCCTCTGGACTGGTCATTTGACGAGAGTTACCATCTAAAACCCATTGATTGAAGCTGACAATACTTTGTTCGGGTTCAGTACTCGTTTGACCAATGCGGCTTAAAATATTACGTGCTCTGATAGTTAACTCACGCGGGTTGAAAGGTTTAGTCAAATAATCATCGGCGCCAATTTCTAAGCCAAGTATCTTATCAATGTCGCTATCTCGGCCAGTAAGGAAAATTAATCCCAAGTCTTTATTTGTTGTTAGTTCACGAGCTAATAATAAGCCATTTTTCCCTGGTAAATTAATATCCATAATGACGAGGTTAATGGTATGTAGTCTTAGCTGCTCAGCCATACTATTTCCATCAACTGCTTCGAAAACGACGTAACCTTCTGCTTCAAATAAATTGCGTAAGTTAAAGCGTGTAACATCTTCATCTTCGACAACTAAGATTTGATAAGTCTGCATGTTGGAATTTACCTAATATTTAAATGGTGATTGCGATTATTATAATAAGTGAACTGTTTGTAATATATTTACATTTATTTAACTATATTAGTCACGTGAAATTGAAAAAACAATTTTTCAGACCATTATTTCATTAAGTTGCTGCTAATTCTACCGGAAAAGTAATATCAAAACTCACACCTTGCTTTGGTTCGTTATTTAGCACTATGTGACCATCTAGTGCTTGAGTCACTAAATTGTAAACTAAATGCATGCCCAAACCACTACCACCACTACCACGTTTGGTGGTAGTAAAGGGATCAAAAATCTTTGCTTTTACCGAGTTATCAATACCAATGCCATCGTCACTATAATTAATATGCAATTGATCACTCAAGTTCATAACATTTATTGTTATTGTGCCATGGTTAAGCTCTTCAAAAGCATGATGAATTGAATTTAGGATCAGGTTTATCAGAATTTGGTTGATAGGACCTGGTTTGCTATTGATAGTGAGATCTTCGGGGCAGATTAATGACACAGAGACATTATTAGACTCCAGCTTGGCTGATAGTGTTAGCAATACTTCATCAAGTAAATTATGGACATTAAAAGTACAACTTTCAGCGCTCGATTGGTCAACAGCAACTTTTTTAAAGCTTGATATTAACTTTGCCGCTCGCTCTAAATTGCGAAAGATTATCGACACGTTCTCAACGCCATCAGTTAAGAATTTTTTTAATTGGCTCGATTTTAAAGTCTTATCATCAAAAGCAACTTTAATTTCATTCAGTTTATCTGATAATAAACTTGAAGCAGTTACCCCCAAACCAATAGGTGTGTTGACTTCATGAGCTATGCCCGCCACCATATCGCCGAGTGAAGCCATTTTCTCAGTTTCAACTAATTGTCCTTGAAATTCATGCAACTTTTCTAACGTTGATAGCAATTCTTGATTGGATTCTTTTAATGCATCGGTTCTCGCACTAAGCCTATTTTCTAGAGCTTGGTTCTGAGATAAGGCATATTGATGATCATCAATTATTCTGTTGATATGTTTGTCTGTACGACGTAATAACACATTGATATTTTTAGCGAGAATATCAAGTTCTTTATAGGGCTGATTAGCTAATTCAATGGTGTAGTCTTTACTTTGTGATATTTGGCCAATATCTTCTATTAACTTGACGATAGGTTGATCGGTTTTATTAAATAACCATTGTGAAATACCAAAAGCAAGTATTAAAGCAAAGAGTAGAAAACCAAGCATAATGTAAACTAGCTTTTTGATGAAGTTCTGCTTTTCAGCAAGGCTAGATTGGATATATAAGTAACCCAAGAGATGTTGACCTTGAGTGATTTTTACAATTAACTCTAGGTGGTTTTCTTCATATTGGATGGTGCTTAATTGTGATATTTGAGATATTTTGTCGCTAACGGCTGGAAAATTAAGGTTTTTGTTGTAACTACTGAAATACTCAATGCTACCATCTTCGTTCGAACGATATATATGTATTCGATTGATAAGGGGCGTTGAAATCAACCTCTTAAGTTCACTGCTTAGTGCACTCTGACTGTTGTCATTATCACTTTTAAGAAACTGACTGCTATTTTGGGCTAGAATATTTGCCCAAGCATGAGTTTCGCTAGCAATAGTCTTATTCTCTTGTTCATCGACTACATTAATAATGCTCATCGAGAGAGTGATGATTATTAATAAAGTTAACGCCATTATACTTTTAACTAAGCGACTATGCAGCGATATGGTGTTTGTTATGTGTGGCATGGTACTCAATAAATTATGCTTTTTATCATTATGATAACTGAGCTCGGTAAATAGTAAACCCTTTCTCTTTGGTTATCACATGAGTATTGCCAATGTGCGCTTCCATGATAGGCTGATAACGTAAAAAACTGTTGGCGACTATGGTAATGTTACCTGCTTTATTCAGTTTCTTGTTTATTCCGGCTAAAAAATCTTCGCTCGCTTGATAATGAGTTTTAACACCTTGATGAAACGGAGGGTTTGAAACTACGTGGTGATAATGTTCGTTAACATCCGATAAGCTATTTGAAGGGAATACATTTCCCGATAGACCGTTTAAAGCTAAACTCTCTTGTGCTGAAGTTAATGCCAAGGCGCTGACATCAAGTAAAGATAAGTTTGTCCCGCTAAATTTTTTACCAATAAAACAACTGATTACCCCTGCGCCACAACCGAAATCAAGCACTTTTCCTGACATATCATTGGGTAAGTTACTCAGTAATAACTCTGTGCCGACATCAAGTTTTTGCTGACTAAAAACGCCTGGTAAAGAGGCAATGGTCAGTTGAACACCTTCAATAGTAATTTGATATTTTTTAAACCATTCTTGCAGGTTGAATGCAACGGATAACTTTTCTGGCTGAAATAGGCCAACAAAGAGTAGGCAATGACGGGCAGCATCTACTTTTTGACAACAAGATAATATATTTTGAGTTAATTTAGCTGCGGATTGAATACCGCCTTTCTTTTCGCCAACCAGTATTATTTTTGTTTCAGCATTTATGCAATGAGCAATCATCGCTAGGGTGAAATTGAGTTCAGCTTTACTTTTAGGAAAGGCTATTATCACCACGTCATGACAGCTTTGTGTTTGATATGTGCTGGCAAATGTCGCCTTAACGTTTTTGGTACTTGTTACGCCGCAGTGTTTTTTGGTGATTGCCTGATAATCAATAAAATTATTACTAAAGCAATGAATGTTGTCTGGTTGGTGAATCTCTAGATAAGCATTAATGAAACCATCTTCAGGTAGGTTAATCAACAAGGGGTTTTTAGCTTTAAGTAATTCACTATTGCGTAATAAAATTTGGCTAGGGTTTGACAATGACATAGGGCAAGACACAGGGCAATAAATAGAGAAAGAATAATGGTTATATTCTACGGTAAATAAGTATAAGGGAATAGAGTTATTTGCTGTAAGTTAATTGTGTCGAGATAAAAAAAATGCTTAAATAGCAAGTGTCCCTAATTCCAATTTACTGGTTGAGCAATTTGCTAGTAAATTTTAATAGGGCCAGAAGAGGAGCGTTAACCAGGTAATTACTATTGTTTTGTATAGTGTAAAACAATGCAAAAGCAGATATCAAAATCTGTAGATGGTAATGAGGGGGATTAACGCCGAGATAAATGGCTATTTGATAAGCTGTTTATCGGTTGTTTATTTTATATTTTATATAAAATAGTGGGCTGAATCCCAACAACTGTCACTTTAAATAACAATCATATTGATTGTTTAAGTGGGGAGCTTCTGGTCTTTGCATATTAGCCCAAATATCAGCCCTGTTGATGTTACGCTCTTCTTTGTCAATGCCCAGCCCTCCCGCAAAATGTATTTAGTTTTATTCATCAATGTACTTATGTATGGCGTTAATAACTCTAGTACTCATTATTTTTCTATAGACTTTTATCAGATAAGCGGAGTAAGAAATGGACTGGCAAGATGTAATAGCACAGTTAGAATCAGGTAGTTTACGAGCGGCAAACCAAGATGATGCCGGTAACTGGCATGCCAACATTGAAGTGAAGCAAGGTATTTTAGCTGCTTTTAAAGCGGGTAAAAACGTTGCTTTTGATGATAATTACCAAGGTTTCGTTGATAAACATAACTTACCTGCGCGTCAATTTACTCCTCAAGATGGTGTTCGCTTAGTTCCTGGTGGTTCATCAGTACGCGCAGGTGCTTACGTTGCTGAAGGCGTTATCATTATGCCACCAGCGTATATCAATGTTGGTGCTTTTGTTGATAGTGGCACTATGGTGGATAGCCATGCACTAATTGGCTCATGTGCGCAAGTTGGTAAAAATGTACATGTTTCTGCAGCCGTTCAAATTGGTGGCGTATTAGAGCCAGTAGGCGCTAGTCCAGTGATCATTGAAGATGATGCTTTTTTAAGTGCAGGTGTTGTTGTCGTAGAAGGCATCGTAGTTAAGAAAGGCGCTGTATTAGCACCTGGCGTATCTTTATCTAAGTCTGTACCTGTTTATGACTGTGTTAATCAAGTTATGCGAGAAAAAGGTGCTGAAATTCCAGAACGTGCCGTTGTTGTACCAGGTACTCGCCCTGTTAAAGGTGAATGGGCACAAGAGCAAGGGCTAAATATGGCCTGTGCGCTTATCGTTAAATATCGCGATGAACAAAGTGATGCATCCTTAGAATTAGAATCTATCTTACGTTAATTATTCACCTTGTTGCTGTAAGGCCCAACCTATGCATCAAAAGTACTCATTGATATTCATCAACTCTGTGCTTTTTCTTTTAGTTTGAACCTTACAGCTTAAAGTTGAATAATTATTATCTGACTTTACCCCTTGATATAGTTGTTACCATGTACTTTGCAAGAAGAATCCTCAGTGGTAACAACTGTAAAGATATAGCTGAAAGAAAATTATTATGACAAAACCCACTTGGTTTGATACCAGCATTGAAAATGCTTTAATTTCACACGAATCACCAGAAGATGAACAAGGTTACTTTGTTTATCAACTTGATGCGCTTAAAGCACATTTAGCCGCTTTGCAGCAGCAAGATGTCATTAAATTATGGTTCGCCGTTAAAGCAAATCCACTATCAAAAATTATTCAAACATTAGATAGTGAGGGGTTTAACTTTGATGTTGCTAGCAGCGGTGAATTAGCTCAAGTTTTAGCCCAAGGAATAGACCCTGAACGAGTATTAAATACTGGGCCAGCTAAGTCAAAAAAACAACTTACTGCCTTTGTTAAGCAGGGTGTAAATACTTTTGTGGTCGAGAGCCTAAATCAACTTAACTGGTTAAATGAAGCTGTTCTTGAACAAGATCAATCTAGCCATAACTATGTTAGCCCGAAAGTACTTTTAAGGGTTCAACTACAGTGGCATGAAGGTGAAAAAAATCCACTAGGTGGCAATAGCTTAACGCCTTTTGGTTTGTCAGTTTCTGAGTGGCAGAATATTCATGTAGATAGCTATCCCGCGTTGGATCTTTGTGGCTTGCATATTTTCCAGTGGGGCAACATGCTCAGTAATGAAAAAATGTTTTCATTATGGTCTCAAATGATAACTCCTTTAACCGATTTAGCTAAAAGCATTGGTATGACACTTGAGGTACTTGATTTAGGTGGTGGCTTAGGTATCGATTATTTAGGTGAAGGACAAGCGTTATCTTGGTCTCGTGTTATCGAAGATTTGGCCCTTATCAAAGAAAAGGCTGGTGTCAAAGAGCTTTGGCTTGAGCTAGGAAGGTTTGCGGTTGCAGAGTATGGTTATTACGTAGTACCTGTTGTCGATAGAAAAATTAATTATAACCAAGAACAACTGGTATTGGCGGCTGGAATAAATCATTTATTACGCCCGGCGATAACAGATCAACCTTTTCCTGTGCAAATATTACGAGAAGGATTCATAGCAGAAGAAAAATCTATGCAAGCTTTTGATTTACATGGCCCTTTATGCACAAGCATGGATAAATTAGGACATCTACAGTTACCTAAAGATACGGCTGTTGGTGAACAACTCGTATTTGGTTATTGCGGTGCTTATGGTTTTACTGAAAGCATGCCGTTTTTCTTATGTCATGAATTAGCAGCTGAATACGTCTACCAAAATGGTACGCTAACGCAAGTCAGAGCAGCTCAGCCTGCTTTATCTTATTTGGCTTAGTTGAGGAGTTACGATGAATAATTTTACCAAAGAAGTTATGTCAGTTGGCGAAATGGCCAGTGGTGCTAAGCTGACTGTGCCTGTGTATGTGTTTGAAGCTGAAAATAACTCTTCTCCCAGTGTCTATATTCAGGCCAATATGCATGGCGCTGAAGTACAAGGTAATGCTGTAATATTTCAGCTGCTCGAACTATTACAGCACTGTAATCTACAAGGCAATATCACCTTAGTACCCTATGCTAACCCGGTCGGTTGCAATCATAAAAATGGTGAGTATACCTTAGGTCGTTTTGACCCTATAACAGGGGAAAACTGGAATCGTATGTATCACTTTGATCAAAGTGTTATTGCCCCTTTTGCTCAGCAAAATCTTGATGCGAGTGAGGAAGAGATTGCAGATAAATTCCAACAACTTTTGCTCACTGAAATAGATCAACGATTAGAGCATAATATTTGGGGTATCACTACAGGACAACGTATTGCCTACCAGTTACAACGATTAGCGCATCAAGCCGACATCGTTTTAGACTTACATACAGGCCCTATTTCAAGTAAGCACTTATATTGTCCTGAGTATGCCAAATCTAGTGCAGAGTTTTTTGATATTGAGCATACCATCTTTATTCAAAATGGTTTTGATGGCGCAATGGATGAAGCAACTTTTTGTCCATGGTGGAGCTTACAAGAAGCCTATCAAGATCTAGGTCGAAATTTTACCATGGGTGAGGGAGCTTTTAAGAAAGAGAGCTTTACCGTTGAACTTGGCTCTCAAGAGCAAATTGATCTAGATGTAGCTAAGCAAGATGCACTTAGTATTTTGTCTTACTTGCACTCTCAGGGCGTTATTGATAATAACGAATATCAGCCACAAGAAATGACTCGATATGCCTGTTATCTGAAAGATTATAAAGCCTTATATTCACCTATGGGTGGCATGGTTGACTACCTTGGGGAATTTGGAAAACCTTTAGCAGCCGGTGAGCCATTAGCTCGAATTCTGCGTATGGACAATTATGGTGATGGTGAAGCATTACATTATGTGTCACTTGAACAAGAAGTTATCCCAATTCTGCACTTTGCGTCCGCGAGTGTTAATCAGGGTACTGAACTATATAAAGTTTTTTGTAATTACTTTGAGATTTAGGCGATATTAACTAAAAGGCATGTATTACAAAAAAGCAGTTGTTGATGTTATTCAATAACTGCTTTTTTATTGCTATGTCAGTAGGATAACTTCAGCAATAGAACCTACTACTTGCTCTGTCTATTTCGATGACTATATTTTTAAGTTCAATTGTAATGCTGCACCTATCGTATCACTGTCACCGGTAAAAGCGGCAATATCAATGGCGAATACTTGCCAAGGTGAAATTCCAATACCAGCGGTATAAATGTCACCATCAATATCGTTTAAGTCCGTGCGATAGCCTAACCGAAATTGAATATGCTCATAAAAACGAAATTCAGCTCCTATCCCCGCATATTTTGATGGCGCTATGCTGGATAATTGTTCTCGATCGGTTAAATCGATATCGGTGGCTACACTAACCCAATTGTTTTGATAACTTAAGCCGAAGCTTGTACTCGTTTTTAAAGTAAAAATAAGGTTTTGTTCACTATGTTTTACCGTTTGTTTTAATAGGTTATTTGTGACCAATGCCGCGTGCCATTGACGTTTATCACCCCAATTTAGGTATAATCCCAAATCAATGTTGGTACCACTTTTGTTCGTGATATTTTCATCATCGGTAATTTCGAAGTCATCATCATCAAACTCACTGATTTGCTCACGATTATAGTAAAGATCAATACGCTGGTATTTTAGCTTTGCGCCTATGCTTAAATCATAGTTAGCATGTGTAAACGCTGAATAACCGGCCATAAAACCTGCCTCAGCAATCGAATAACCAATAGCTGTCGTTGCGGATTCTAGATCCTCTAAATCTAAGTGGCCTGATAATATGGCATCATTTAATATTGTTTCATCGTTTTCGTTGTAATCCATTATTCCACCAATACGGCCATATTGGTTGGTAAAGAGGCCAAAACTGAATAACTGATTAGGGATGATAATTTGTAAATTCACACCATTACGGATTTTTACAAGTTTGCCATCAACCCTTTCAAAGTCAGCAATAATATTATCTACCTGCTGATTTAAATCATCATTATAGTTTTTCACTTGCTCGGGTGATTGGATCATTTGCAGTGACATACCGTTAATGTCATCGGCTAATATATCAAGATTGTCACGAATGTTTTCAGCTGTATCAATCA
>ERZ1027208.262-NODE-262-length-23490-cov-50.230937_pt1 | contig 23490 bp, 23 predicted proteins | sample MGYA00520867_ERZ1027208 | MGnify/ENA primary metagenome ERZ1027208 (study PRJEB33311, sample SAMEA4378413) | marine metagenome | biome: Marine biome; feature: Fjord; material: Water | collected 2014-07-20T08:00:00Z/2014-07-... | depth 75 m ...
AATATTGATTATTTATAGGGAGTGGTTTAGGTGAGACTAGATAAGACGGTTTGGATTGGTGCGGGTATCATGAGCAAGATGTTGATTGGACTGGTTATGTTTTTGTCTACAGCGGTGCTGGCTAGTACCGAATCAGATGCAAATGTGAATGACCTTCTAAGCAGGATTCAGCCTGTAGGAATGGTGGCGACATCAAAGGAAGAGGCTCAGTTGGCTAACCCAGTAGTTGAAGAAGCCGTTGTGCCTTCAGGTCCAATGTCTGGCGAGCAGGTTTATAGTACAGCTTGTTTTGTCTGTCATGCGTCTGGTGTAGCCGGTGCGCCAAAATTAGGTGATAGTGCTGATTGGAATACGCGCCTTGCTCAAGGTGAGGATGTGCTGTTTAAACATGCAACTGAAGGGTTTAAAGGCATGCCTGCCAGAGGCGGTTCTTCTCGCTTGTCTGATGATGAAATGCGTGGAGCCATCAGCTATATGCTTGAAAATAGCCAGTAAATTAGCTGAGCAAGCTTTTCATAAGGGCCAGGCTATCCTGGCCCTTTTTCTTTTGAGTCTCGGGGTCTTGTTTGTTAACGGCAGCCCAATCCAACTCATCAACGGGAAGTTCGTTAAGAAAACGACTTGGTTCGGTTGATAAGATATCACCATATTTTTTTCTGTGTGAGCAGTAGCTAAAGGTCAGCTGTTTTTGCGCACGAGTAATACCTACATAGGCAAGCCTGCGCTCTTCTTCAATTTGCTCAGAATCTATACTGTTTTGATGAGGTAGAATCCCTTCCTCCATTCCAATAAGGTATACATAAGGGAACTCTAAACCCTTTGCGGCATGTAAGGTCATCAGTTTTATTTGATCGGTTTTTTCTTCCTCTTCATTGCGCTCAAGGCTGTCTAGTAGCATCATGCGAGAGACGATCTCCCCAAGCGAACGCTCCTCTTGAGACTTTTTCGCGCTATTATCAATCCACTTGATAAGCTCTAGTACATTATTTATTTTACGCTCGGCCTGCTTGTCACTGTTTGCATGGGCTTTTATCCAGTCATAGTAATCAATGTCAGCCAACATTTCATGTAGCAGAGCAATTGGGTCCTCTTCTTGTTGGGTTCTGTCAGATAGGCGAACAGCCCAGTCACAAAATGAGCGTAGTTTTTTATAGGTACGTTCATTCAGTTGGTGTTCAAGGCCAAATTCAAAACAGGCATCAAATAAGCTAATATGACGTTCAGCCGCGTAACGCGCTAGTTTTTCTACGGTTGAGGTGCCTATTTCTCGCCTAGGGGTGTTAATGACCCGTAAAAAAGCGCTGTTATCATCGGGGTTAACAAGGAGTTTAATATAGCTGAGGACATCTTTTATTTCAGCGTGTGAGAAAAAAGAAGTGCCACCACTAATGGTGTAGGGTAATGATAGTTCTCGTAGGTTTTTTTCTAACAAGCGGGCTTGGTGATTGCTGCGGTAAAGGATCGCAAAGTCACTATTGTTGGCTTGCAATTTGAATTTTTGGCGAGAGATTTCTGCGGCTATTTGCTGGGCTTCAAAAAACTCATCTTTGCAACGTAGGACACATATTTTGTCGTCACCCGGCGCATTACTCCATAAGTTCTTTTCATAAATATGCGGGTTGTTACTAATTAATTGGTTGGCAGATTTTAATATGCGTTGCGTGGATCGGTAGTTTTGCTCAAGTTTTATAACTTGTAGCCTTGGGTAGTCCTTTTCTAGCTGTAATAAGTTTTCTGGATTGGCTCCACGCCATGCATAAATTGACTGGTCATCATCACCAACAACGGTGAATTGGCCGAGTGAGCCGACTAAGTACCTGAATAGCTCGTATTGACTGGTGTTGGTGTCTTGGTATTCATCAAGTAGTAGGTAGCGTGTATTATTACGCCACTTTTCTAGAATATCAGTATGTGATTTGAATAATTGAAGGGGAGCCAGAATAAGATCATCAAAATCAACCGAGTTACATACTAGATTATAGCGCTGATACTCTTCGTATAAGGCCGCAGCAAATTGTTGCAGTGCATCTTCCGCTTGCCCCATCGCCTCTTGAGGTAAAACCGCTTGGTTTTTCCACTCAGAAATTTGCCAAGAAAGTGGCTTAAGCTGGTCTTTATCAATAGCATTTTTGCCATTTTCGATAATATCTTGCAGTACTTTATATTTGTCTTGCTCGTCTAATATACTAACGTCCTTCTTAAGCCCTAAAGCCGTGTGCTCTTTCCGAATAATATCCAGCCCTAATGAATGAAAGGTAGATATTCGTAGGTGCTTTGATTTTTTTGAAGAACAAATTTTTTCAACACGCGAGCGCATCTCTCTGGCGGCCTTGTTGGTAAAGGTGACGGCGAAAATATGTTTGGCTTCTATGCCCTTTTCTAAGAGGTGGACGATTTTTTCAGTAATAACACGGGTTTTTCCACTGCCTGCACCGGCAATAACCAATAAAGGTGCATCAGTCATTAATACGGCTTGCTGTTGTTCTGGGTTAAGTTTTTGCACGGCAGTAAAAGGCGGTTAATGGAAGCGGATTCTACCTTTTTTATCAATCAATATCAGGTCAAATTTAAGTGTTAATTAAGGGATTTGTCCAGCTTCCTATAACTAAGCGCTTCGGTAAGGTGTTGGCGTAAAATGTGAGGTTGCTGATCCATGTCAGCTATTGTTCGGGAGAGCTTTAAAATCCGGTGGTATGCACGGTGAGATAGTCCCAGCTTATCAATGGCGCGTTCTAATAAGAGGTGATCAGCATCACTGATTTTACAAAAAGATTGAACCAGTGATGTTGGCATTGTTTGATTGGTAGTCCCTTGCCTATCAAGGGCGTACTGCTGAGCCTTGTTTACACGCTGAGCAATAATCTGGCTGCTTTCCTCGCCACCTTGGGAGCCCTTACGAAGTATATCGGTTGATACTCGGGGGACTTCAATGTGCATATCTATTCTGTCTAAGAGTGGGCCAGATATTTTGTTGCGATAGCGAAGGATTTGAGTTGTTGAACATTGGCAGCGTGCGGATGCATCTCCAAGGTAGCCGCAAGGGCAAGGATTCATGGCAGTGATTAATTGAAAGCGAGCAGGAAAGTCAGTTTGGTGATTCGCACGAGAAATGGATATGACACCACTTTCAATAGGCTCGCGCAATACTTCTAACACCTTCCGGTCAAACTCGGGTAATTCATCTAAAAAAAGAACACCATTATGTGCCAGTGATACCTCGCCAGGTTTTGGGTGACCTCCACCGCCCACTAATGCAACAGATGAGGCAGTGTGGTGGGGTGAACGAAAAGGGGGTGTGCGCCAATTTTCAATATCAAAATCTTGCTGGCTAATGGAATAAATAGCGGCGGTTTCAATGGCTTGTTGATCGCTGAGTGGAGGTAAAATGCTGGGTAAGCGCGAAGCTAACATCGACTTCCCCATGCCAGGCGGCCCAAGCATAATTAAATGATGGCGGCCAGTGGCAGCAATTTCAATGGCGCGTTTAATATGTGGTTGGCCGTGCACATCAGCAAAATCGACCAGCAGTTTTTTTTGACTTGGCGCTTGCTGCTCAATGCACTCAATAGCTTGTTGACCACTTAAATGAGCGCAAATAGCCAGTAAGTGAGAGGGGGCTATGGTGGTTCCAGTAGAAACGAGCGTAGCTTCAGTTTGGTTTTGGGTGGGGATACAAAGGGTCCGGTTATCTTTCTGGCAGGCTAATGCAGCGGGTAAGACGCCTTGGATAGCCCTGAGCTCACCTCCTAATGATAGTTCGCCCAAAAACTCATAGTCATTCAGGAAGGTGTTGGGTATTTGCCCGGAAGCTGCCAATATGCTTAATGCGATAGGTAGGTCGAAACGACCGCCTTCTTTAGGAAGGTCGGCCGGTGCTAAATTAATGGTAATCCGTTTAGCTGGAAATTCAAACTGACAGTTGACAATGGCACTGCGTACACGGTCTTTGCTTTCTTTAACGGCTGCTTCAGGTAGGCCGACGATATTTAAACTGGGTAAGCCATTGGCAAGGTGCGCCTCAACAGTTACTAGGGGTGCATTAATGCCAAAGGAGCTGCGTGTATAAATGGTGGCTAGCGACATGGAATCCGTTCCTTTTATCGTTAATAAAAAACGTTTAAATAAGGTTTAATTTATTGGAGGGATCGTACCGTTTCCTCAAGTGCCTCAAGTTTCTCACGCGTACGTAAAAGGACGGCATTTTGAGTATCAAACTCCTCGCGAGTCACCAGTTCTAGCTTGCTTAATTGCTGCTGTAAAATAGACTTAATGTTTTTCTCAATATCCTCCTTTAGTGTGTCAAAGCCACTAGGAAGTTGGCTGGTAATTGAGCGGCTAATTTTTTCTAAAGTATCTATGTCAATCATAAAATGTGTATGTAGAGTTGAAGGGTAGTTGCTTGAAGCGCACCAATGTAACGCTAACGGCTGCTTATTTGCATTAAAGTGGTGCGTTCTGTTGTTTTTTGCTCACCTCTCGTCCTTGGTGCAGAAAGCTTTGTGATATTATAGCAACACATATAGCAGTTGAGCGACAGGCCTATACTCGTTGTTCACTAACTGTATCATTAACTTTAAATAAAAACAGGAACTAAGATGAAATTAGCGAAAACAACAGCTATTGCTGGCTTATTGGCAGCATCAGGCGCAGCAAGTGCTTTAGAATTAAGTGGTAATGTTGCATTAACAACTGACTACATCTGGCGTGGTATTTCACAAACAGATGGTGCTCCAGCTATCCAAGGTGGGTTTGATGCAGACTTAGGTAACGGGTTATATGCGGGTGTTTGGGCATCTAATGTTGATTTTGGTGATGATGCAAGCATTGAAACTGATCTATACGGCGGTTGGGCTGGCGAGATAAATGGTGTTGGAGTTGATGTGGGTTATATTCACTACCATTACTCAACAGAAGGCTACCAGTTAGACGAGTTATATGCTGGTGTGTCATTCGGCCCTGCTAGCTTAACGTATTACTACGACTTAGGTTTGGCTGAAGATGAACTTGGTAACTACACAGATCTTGGTTTAGACCTAGGTGAATATAGTGGTGTTGCCTTTTCAGCGCATGCTGGCTATTACGATGTTGATAGTAAAGCAGGTGGCGATGATTATTGGGACTATAAATTAGCGGCTTCAACTTCAATGTTCAGTGTTGACTGGGAATTGGCGTTGACTGGAACGGATGAAAATGTATCAAACGGTGATGCGGCTGATGAAGCGGTTGTATTGACTGTTTCTAAGTCTCTATAAGGTTGAGTTAAGCAGGGTTTTCCTTTCCTGCTGAGACGAAACTTATACTCAATGAGTATAAGTTAAACGTTAATTCGTTTAAAACGCCCCTTTTTAAGGGGCGTTTTTTATGCGTGCGGTAAAGAGGAAGGGAGTTGTGGGATTCATTCGCACTGTTTTGGTGCGAGTCGTTATATCAGAGGGCTATATTAATAAGCAACTTCCATCTAACCTATTGAAATTATAAGTTATTTTTTTTATGGCACGGAGCATGCTTTAAAGCACTAGTCAAAAGACACTTTCAACATAATCTGGGGGTAGCAATGAAATTAGTAACAGCTGTATTAAAGCCTTTTAAATTGGATGACGTGCGTGAAGCGTTATCTGATATGGGTGTATCAGGAATAACGGTGACTGAGGTGAAAGGCTTCGGGCGTCAAAAGGGACATACTGAGCTATATCGTGGTTCTGAATATGTGGTGGACTTCTTACCAAAAGTAAAAGTCGAAATAGCGTTGTCCGATGATCAGGTGGATCAAGCGGTTGACTCAATTATTAAGGCCGCCAATACCGGGAAAATCGGAGATGGCAAAATATTCGTGACGACACTTGAAAAAGTAGTTCGTATCCGCACGGGTGAAACGGGCGCTGAAGCGCTATAGGGTATATCTGCTCGTAACGGCAGATAGCTTTAATTTAATAAAACTACTTGGAGGGTCTCATCGTGGATCAAATTTTAGAACTTCAATACGCACTTGATACATTTTACTTCTTAATGTGTGGTGCGCTTGTCATGTGGATGGCCGCAGGCTTCTCAATGTTAGAAGCTGGGCTGGTTCGTTCAAAAAACACAGCAGAAATTTTAACAAAGAATGTCGCCTTGTATGCCATTTCTTGCATCATGTACTTGGTATATGGCTACGAAATTATGTATGGCGGTGGCGCTATGCTTAGTGGTATTGAGCTAGATGGCGCTGCAACAGCAGATGCCTTAACAGCAACAGTATTAGCTGAATCTAAAGCGGAAGGCTTTGATGGTGGTGCGGTTTACTCAAATGCATCAGACTTTTTCTTTCAAGTGGTTTTTGTTGCCACTGCGATGTCTATCGTCTCAGGTGCAGTTGCTGAACGGATGAAGCTTTGGGCGTTTTTAGCGTTTACAGTTGTAATGACAGGCGTTATTTACCCTATGGAAGGGTCATGGACATGGAATGGTGCGGACGTATTCGGTTTATATAACTTAGGCGACCTTGGTTTTTCTGACTTTGCTGGTTCAGGTATTGTACATATGGCCGGTGCAGCCGCTGCTTTGGCTGGTGTTTTATTACTAGGTGCTCGTAAAGGTAAGTATGGCCCGAATGGTCAAATTCACCCGATTACTGGTGCAAATTTACCCTTAGCAACATTGGGAACCTTTATTTTATGGATGGGCTGGTTTGGTTTTAATGGTGGATCCGTATTGAAATTAGGTGATATTACCAGTGCGAACTCAGTAGCCATGGTTTTCTTAAATACGAATGCTGCTGCGGCAGGTGGTGCTGTTGGTGCTTTGTTGCTGGCTCGCATGATGTTCGGTAAGGCAGATTTGACGATGTTACTGAATGGTGCGCTAGCAGGCTTAGTAGCCATTACTGCAGAGCCGTCGACACCAACTGCGTTAGAAGCAACCTTGTTTGGTCTAGCTGGTGGCGTATTAGTGGTGCTTTCAATTATTACTTTAGATAAAATGAAAATTGATGATCCAGTAGGTGCGATATCAGTACACGGGGTATGTGGTTTATTAGGGCTTTTATTAGTGCCATTAACAAATGATAGCGTTAGCTTTTCGGGTCAATTAATTGGTGCAGCAACAATCTTCGGATGGGTGTTTGTAGCAAGCCTAGTGGTATGGGGTACGCTTAAAGCAGTAATGGGTATCCGTGTATCAGCAGAAGAAGAGTATGAAGGTGTTGATATTAGTGAATGTGGTCTGGAAGCTTATCCAGAGTTCACCAATAAATAGACGTTATACCAGTACATATTAAAAAGGGCGCCTAGGCGCCCTTTTTTTTTAGCCTGTTAATGTCAATTTATTGAGTCAGTAAGGCCTGAGCTTCACGGTATTTTTCAGCCGTCTTCTCAGCGATTTCGAGGGGTAAACTGGGTGCAGGAGCCACTTTATTCCAATCTAGAGTTTCTAAATAGTCGCGTACAATCTGCTTATCAAAGCTGGCAGGGCTAGTGCCCACCTTGTATACGTTGGCATCCCAGAAGCGTGAAGAGTCAGGCGTTAGGACTTCATCAATCAAATGTAATACGCCATTATCATCTAATCCAAACTCAAATTTAGTGTCAGCGATAATAATGTTTCTTTCTAAGGCGTATTTTGCAGCGGTAGAGTATAACGTCAGACTGATGTCGCGAACTTGTTGAGCTAGGTCTTCACCTAATAACTCAACGGTTTGTTGGTAAGATATATTTTCATCGTGATCACCCACAGCTGCTTTTGTCGATGGTGTGAAAATGGGTTCAGGCAATTGAGAGGCTTGTTGTAGGCCTTCGGCTAGCGGGATGCCACAAACTTGGCCTGATCGTTGGTAATCCTTCCAGCCCGAACCAATTAAGTAGCCGCGTACAATGGCTTCAATCGGAAGTGGTTTTAGTTTCTTCACAACAATGCCTCGTTTTGCAAGGCGCTGGCAATCGTCTTGGTTGTCTAAGACCTGCTCAAGCGTCAGTTTAGACAATTGATTAGGAATTAAATGGCCAAGTTTCTCAAACCAGAAGTTTGACACTTCATTTAGTACAATGCCCTTACCAGGAATTGGATCGGTTAGAATAACATCAAAAGCCGATAAACGATCGGTGGTAACGATAAGCATGTGTTTGTCGTCAATATCGTAGATATCACGCACTTTTCCCTTATGGAGAAGCGGTAAGCTATTTAGGTTGGCGTCAAGTAGGGAATTTGGAATAGTCATTTGAATATGTTCGATGATAAAAAAGCAGCTAATGATCTAATTTTATTAACAATTATGCAAGTAAAAGGTGTGAAACGATGAGATGGACAGGTAAATTACTGGGCGCAATTTTTGGTTTTTTAACATTTGGCTATATTGGAGCGCTGATAGGGCTTTATATTGGTCATAAGTTTGATGTTGGCCTAGCTCAAAATCCGCTTGACCCAGCACAGCAGCAACGGGTGAAAAAAACATTTTTTAAGTCTACGTTTGCCATTATGGGGCATATAGCTAAAGCCGATGGGCAAGTATCAACCGAAGAAATTCGGATGGCGCAACGTGTTATGGACCAAATGGAGCTGACTGCAGAGATGAAGCAGGAAGCGATTGAAGAGTTTAATCGTGGAAAAAGTGCGGGTTTTAATTTGGATGCCGAGCTCGATGAATTTAAGCATACCTGTCACCGCCAAAAAAATCTCGTGCGTATGTTTATTGAGGTGCAGCTCCAAGCAGCATATGCTGATGGTGTTCTAGATGATGCTGAAGATAAAGTGTTATTACATATCTGTGGGCATTTGGGGATACCAGGTTTTGCTTATGAACAGCTTAAGCGAATGCTAGGTGCTAGCCAGCAGCGTAATACGCACCACCAAACAAAGTCGACCCCTGAAGAAAGTTATGCCATTTTAGGAGTCGCAGCATCGGCCAGTGATGCGGATGTAAAAAAAGCCTACCGGCGACTAATAAGTCAGCATCACCCCGATAAACTGGTATCAAAAGGCCTGCCTGAGGAAATGATGAAGATAGCGAAAGAGAAAACGCAACAAATTACCGAAGCATATGACACAATCCGTGAGCTAAGGAAATAGCTGGCAGAGTCAATTAATGGGTATAGTGGACAGACCTCAGCCTACTTTAATAAGCACGCCTTAAGGCATGAACACGCACCTTATGAATAAAAGCCCTACAGTAACAGCTGGCATTATAACAAGCTCAGCGGCAGGAGATATTACGTATATCAATCAGGCTGCTTGTGAGTTAATAGGCTGTTTAGCCGAGAATGTTATGGGTGACAAGCTGACTGATGTGTTTAAGCTAATGAGTGACGATGAATCGCTTGCCTATATTTCAAGAGATAAAGGTGCTGCTGAAAAGCCTTTCCCAGAGGGTTCTATGCTACAAATCGCAAGTGGTGAAGAGGTGAGTATTTGTGGCTCTTTGGCTGTTCAGGTAGCGAGAAAAAATGCTTTTAATGGTTATGTGGTGAGTTTTTTTGAGGACATAAATCAAGCAAATGCTGCCGAGCAGATGCACTGGTATGCCCTGCATGATCCACTGACTCGTTTACCGAATAGACTGCTCTTAGCTAACCGCTTTAAACAAGCACTTATATTAGCAAAGAGGCACCAAACCAGCTTAGCTGTTTGCATGATGGATTTAGATGAATTCAAGCCTATTAATGATACTTATGGACATGCTGCGGGTGATTTGTTGCTGGTAGAGGCCGCCAGTAGAATTAGACAGCATTTAAGGCAGGAAGATACGGTTGCCCGCTTTGGTGGTGATGAGTTTGTTTTATTGATTGGTAACGCAGACAGTAAAGAGGAATTACTGCAAGCGATCCAGCGCTTACAGCTGGCTATTGGCAAGCCATATAGCATAGAAGGAGAGGACGTGTCTCTTTCATGCAGTATAGGGCTTGCTTTATACCCAGAAGATGATGCAGATGCAGACACCTTATTGAGACATGCTGACCAAGCTATGTTTTTAGCTAAGCAGGCAGGTAGAAATAGAGTGCATTTATTTGATGTGAAGCAGGACCAAGAGTTGAGTAGCTCACAAAAAATAATCAGCCATGTTGAGAAGGCGCTTATTAACAAAGAGTTCGAACTGTACTACCAGCCAAAAGTAAACATGCGAACAGGTCAAGTTGTTGGGATGGAAGCATTAATAAGATGGCAGCACCCAAAGGACGGCTTGGTTGCACCTATAGAGTTTTTACCGTTTATTGAGCAGCACGACGTAATTATTGATATTGGTCATTGGGTACTAGAGTCAGCACTGAAGCAGTTAACACAATGGCAAAAAGAGGGTCGTAACTGGTCAGTGAGTATTAATATTGCTGCTAGGCATTTTCATGTGCCAAACTTTGCATTGTTAATTGCTCAGGCATTGAAACGGTTCCCCAATATTAGGCCCGAACAATTAGAAATTGAAATCTTGGAGTCGGCAGCTTTAGGGGATGTTCAGCATGTTCAAACTGTTATTGAGGAGTGTAAAGCCTTAGGGGTTCGCTTTGCATTAGATGATTTTGGTACGGGTTACTCGTCACTTAGTTATTTAAAGCGGATACCAGTTGAGGTGTTAAAAATAGACCGCTCTTTTATTCGGGACATTTTGAACGATAAGGAAGACCTAGCCTTGGTACAGGCCATAGCCAGCTTAGCTATTACGTTTGACCGAGAGGTTGTAGCAGAAGGTGTTGAAACTGCAGAGCAAGGCGCGTTATTGATGCGCCTAGGTTGTGACGTTGCCCAAGGCTATCACATAGCAAAACCGATGCCTGCAGAGAAAATTGGTCCGTGGTTGGCGGGGTTTAAATGTGACCCAGTGTGGGAGAAATGGTCGAAACTAGAGTGGGACTTACGAGCCTTTCCATTATTGGTTGCGCAGTATGATATTCGAGATTGGACTGACAGTGTGGTGATGAAAATTGAGGCTGGAACCTTGTTAGTAGAAGACGCTAAGCTATCCGATGAGAGCAAGTGCCGTTTTGGTCATTGGTATAAAGCTGACGGCCAGGAAATCTTTAAAGATTCAGCTTTATTTAAGGCAATAGACCCTGTTCACAGCCTGCTTCACCAACAAGGTGACTTAGCTATTCAGTTCTATAGCAGTGGGCAGCGAGATAAGGCGACAAAAAAATGCGTCGAGCTTTATCGAATCAAAGATAAAATGCTCGCCATGCTGGATGACCTACAACGAGAGTTTTTTGTAACATAAATACATTGCTCACTACTGGACAGGCTTAAAAATTTGCCTGGCGTATAGGGCAGAACACATTAACAAAAGGAGAAAATATGCCATCATTTGATGTTGTGTCTGAGGTTGATATGCACGAATTGACCAATGCCGTGGACCAAGCGAATAAAGAAGTAGGGACCCGGTTTGATTTTAAGGGAACGGATGCTAAATTTGAGCAAGCCGGCAATGATATTACCTTGGTGGGCGACTCTAGCTTTCAGTTAGGGCAAATGCTCGATATTTTCCGAGTTAAATTATCGCGCCGCGGGGTTGATGTGGATTGCATGGATGTTCAAAGCAGCGAAGAATCGGGGCTTAAGGTTCGTCAGAAAGTCACTATTAAAGAAGGTTTAGACAGTGATTCGGCTAAAAAAATCACCAAATTAATTAAAGAAAAGAAACTTAAAGTGCAGGCACAAATTCAAAAAGAGCAAGTGCGTGTAACGGGTAAAAAGCGTGATGATTTACAAACAGTAATGGGGATACTGAAAGCTGAGAGTTTGGGTCTCCCGTTACAGTTTAAAAACTTTCGTGACTAAGTGATTATGCTGTAGTCACGAAAGGTGCTGGGGCCATTTAGTGGCGGTGACTAATGAGAATAATTGCCGGGACCACTAGTGCCCCGGCTTTTTTATGGCAATAAGTTGCCGGCCCGTTGACAAGTTATCATTTTGTAATAGGTATTTATTAGCGGTAATGAGTTAAATCCATTGATTTATAAGGCGATATTATTATCGGCGTAGAAATTGCATTGCACCTTTATGTTTATTAATGATGTTAGGGTGAATGTATGCGGTTTTTGACAATTTTTAACTTAACGCTAGTGTTATTGCTGGCAGCAGTACTGATGTTGATTTCGCCAAAACATTTATTTGCGCTGGTCAATATCCCTGGCTTATTGGTTGTTGTAGGGGGGACCCTATGCGCACTTATGTTGAGTAAACCACAACATAAAGTGCTGCAATTATTGCGTGATTTACCGGCTATCCTTAAAGGAGAGCCCGCTGAATATAACGGCCGCGCTGAGTTTAAACAATTACTGCGCTGCGCTCATTTATACCGGTCGTCACAGATAAGAACACTTGAAAAAGAGATTAAACTAGCGAAGCAGCTGATATTGATTAAAGGTGTTCAGCTGGTGTTAGACCGTTGTGCATTAAACGATATTAAGCAAATCCTAAGCAAAGAACGAGGCCGTCTATTAGCGCCAAATCAGGAAAGAGCACAAATGTGCCGTTTGATGTCGAGCTATGCGCCGGCCTTTGGGATGCTGGGGACCTTACTAGGCATGATCCACATGCTATATGGGCTAGGTGATGTTGGTCTTGGTCAGATAGGCGAAACGATGGGGTTTGCCATGTTAACCACCTTATACGGATTAGTGTTGGCCAACTTAATATGTAAACCCTTAGCGATAAAGCTAGAACGGCGTACGATGGAACACGCAGCGCACCTTAATACCCTGATTGAGGGTTTAATGATGATGCATGAAAAGAAGCACCCGATGTTGGTACGAGATATGCTGGAAGCGCACGGAGTACCCGTTGATAATACGCCAAAAGCGGCGCAGCAGGTACGGTCTAAGTGGGCTAAATTATTGCCATTGGCAGCAACACATGTTGATTGAACGGCGTGTGGCCGAATCGGACGGCACTAGTACTGAGGAAGGGTATGAAACATGGGCGCTGAGCTATATCGATTTATTATTGCTGATGGTTACCTTATTTGTATTGTTGTTAAGTTTTCAACAAAAACAGGTGGAGCAGCCGGTTATTAAGAAAGAAGCAGAATCTAGAGCTGCGGCACATGATGTACTACCTGAGCAGACATTTATAGACCAAAGCTACCTGAGTGATTTAAAGGGCAAGGTTAGCGTTGTACAAGAGCAGAACATTATCAAACTAGCGATGAGTGATAGTATTTTGTTTTTGCCTGCTGATGCAGCGCTTAGCCTATCGGGCGAGCAAGTACTTGACGAGTTGGCAGTGATGCTAAAGCAGCGGCCTTGGCATATATTGGTGGAAGGGCATACCGATAATCAAGCCATTTCTACGCCGCGATATTTGTCGAACTGGGAGCTGTCATCGGCAAGGGCAAGCAGTGTTACGCGCTATTTAATTAGCAAAGGGATTCAGCCGCAACGCCTAAGCGCAATTGGCTATGCAGATACTCGGCCGCTACAAAGTAACCAGACTGAACAGGGGCGCAGGAAAAATAGACGTGTCGCTTTGGTATTACGGATGCCAGATTAGAGTAGGGTCTCATTTTAAGCGGTGAAACGGGTTATAGGGGGAGGGGCTTCTTTGTCCCAAAAATGGCCTATCTTAGTCGTAACTAAGGCTTAGCTAATAGAGGCAATTGGTTCTCTATAATTCTTTTTTTAGCAAGAAATCGTACTAAAGCCCAGGGTTCTATACTATCATTCAATTATACTGATAATGAGTCCAATGCCTGAATGACGACACCTCCCTTACGTATCAACCCGCTGTGGAAAACGTATTTTTTTATTGCTTCAATGTCTATTTTCTTTACTGCAGCAGCTAGTTTTTTTGACTATCAACACATTGAGGAGAGCACAGGAGATGAGCTGGAGTATTCGAACGGCCTTGTCAAACATTCAGTCCATAATTTACTTGACAAGCAGGAGCTGTTATTGGACCTGCTCGGTAAAAGACTAGTAAAAACAGGTATTATGAATAAAGCTAAGGCATCCGATCTACTGGATGCTATGTTGAAGGATAATCCCGAGTTGGCGGGGCTCGGACTGGCTCTTCCCTCTGGTCAACTTATTCTAACAAGCTCGAACTTTCCCTCAGGAAAGCTACCAAATTTGTTAGATAGGGAAGAAGTGCGTAAATCATTTAAGACAGCGCTCCATTTGGACAAGATGGTGATGGGCCGAACCTATTATGTGGCAGCCTTACAACAGTGGCTTGTCCCACTAAGAAAACGAATCATTGATGCGGATGGGCGCGTTGTCGCTGTTATGACAAGTGGCGTTAAACTAAACTTCTTAAAAAACATGCTGTCGGATCAATCGAGTGTTTCTGGTGTGGATGTGACCCTTATTAGTGATGAGTACTATCGCTATTACGTTTCATATGCTGACCAAAGTGATTATGATTTTTTATTTAAAACACCTGTGCCGGAAAGAGCTATTAACCACTTTACGGCGGATGTGATGAGTCAAGTTGGTCATAATTCCCTCAAAACTAACGGTAAACGTGTAGTGTTGAACACAGAAGACTACCAGGGGCAGAAGGTTTTAACATCCGTGTCGTATGATGAAAAGTATTACTTCTACACATTCACAAGCCTTCGTAAAACGGTTATTTTGAATAAACTATACAAGCGGCTTTCTTGGTATATCACTCTTTTATTGCTTTTCAACACCTCTTTGTATTTTCTTTTTCGGATGAATATTTCTAGTCAAAACCAATCGAAAAAAGCGCTTGAGTTTCAGGCGACACATGACCAATTAACAAAGCTACCCAATAGACGCTATTTGGTAGAAGAGTTTGATGCATGGAAACAGGAGCACCCGAAGGGCTTTTCTATTTTTTTTATTGACCTTGATAACTTCAAAGGTATTAACGATTTATACGGCCACTCTATAGGAGATAAAATATTACTTGAGGTTTCCGCTCGAGTAACAGCTAACCTTGATGATTGCCTGTGCATTAGGCAAGGAGGGGATGAGTTTATTGTTCTTACAAGGTCCGGTGACAATACGCACAACCTTAATTTATGCCGACACTTTTTAACCCAATTGAATAAGCCCTTTGCACTTGATGGGCTTGAGTTTTCTATTCAAGCTAGTTTAGGAGTGGTGAAGCACTCCATCGATGGGGATGAGCTGGATGAATTATTAAGTAAAGCGGATATGGCGATGTATGAGGCCAAGCGATTAAGGTGTGGCTTCTTTTCGTACTCCGAAGGCTTGCAAGAAAAAATGCAACGTACGGCTACGATTGAAAGGGAACTGCTTCACGCGGTAGAGCGAGAAGAGCTCTTTGTCGTGTATCAGCCACAGGTTGATGCTTATTCAAAAGAAATTATAGGCGTTGAAGCGTTGTTGCGTTGGGATAATCCAAGTTTAGGCTTAGTCCCTCCTGATGAGTTTATTACGATAGCCGAATCATTAGGGCTTATTCATGAGATTGGTTTATTTGTATTTGAAACGGCACTGGTCGAATTTATTAGTGTTTGTCGTTCAGTTCAAAAAAATAAGAAGAAATTGCGCTTGTCGATTAATGTGTCGGTTCAGCAACTTTTTCATCCAGCTTTCTTGATGTCTATATTCCAGTTACAGAGACGACATGATTGCTCTGGTATAGAGCTGATGATTGAAGTGACAGAAAGTTTGTTCATCGAAGATGTTGCGCAGGCAAAAGAGATTCTGCTGGCATTAAAGGAAAAAAACATCCTCACCTCTTTAGATGACTTTGGCACGGGCTACTCATCCCTAGGCATACTAGGCGGGCTGCCCATTAGTGAGCTGAAAATAGATAAAGTGTTTGTTGATAATATCCTTAATAATAACCAAGACCTTCAACTGATAAAAAGCATCATTAACCTTGGGACTGGTCTGGGTATGTCGGTTATCGCTGAGGGTGTTGAGCAAGTGGAGCAAGCCGACATTTTAAGGGAAAATGGTTGTGACCTTCTTCAGGGATATTACTTTTCAAAGCCACTTAATAAAGCGGACCTTATTGCATTTATGTCAATGTGAAGGTGGGCCATATGAGTAGCCCATACTGTATGAAATAAAATTAACCCTAGGCGTTTAGATAAGGCTGAACGCTAAACCAATGAGGCCACCAAATACACCACCCCAAACCACTAACCAGCCCAAATGTGATTTAATCATTCGTTGGATGATCTGTTTGACCATGTCAGGAGTGAGTTCATCCAGCCTCTTTTCTACGATGGCCTCAATATCATGGATTAAATCACCACTGATTTGTTTAGCATTAATGCCTTCATGAATGGCTTCGTTAAAGGCGGTGCTTTCTGTCATATCCGTTAACGTGTTGCGTATTTTTTTACAAAAAGGTTCTTTTAATGGCATTAACGCATCCGTGCCGCCAACCATTGCAAGCATGCTGCCAAAGGAGGATTCTGCAATGGCATCGAGTAGTCCCTGAAATAGCTTGTCATAATCAAGGCGGTCTAATAAAGGTTCTACATTAAATAGCTTTTGTGCGGTGCCCTCTTCTCGTTGTAAAAAGCGCTCAATATTTTCTTGAGTGAAAAATTGCGACATGATCAACTCTCTAATGCCCCGCTTAAACTCTTCAAAGTGCGCAGGAATAATCCCAGACCCATACAGTAAAGGTACTTTCTCAAAAAGCATATGAATGGCGATCCAGTTGGTAATAGCACCAGATAGGGCGAAAACCCCGATGGCCTTAATGTTGCCAGCGTATTGAGGGCAATAAAAACTGCCGACAATAATGCCAATGGCGACGAGATTAGTGGCTAAGCTTTTATCGAGGAGACGGTTTTTTTGTGGGTGGGACATAATGATCGCTTAAATGAATGGCTTAGGAGAATAATAAATGACCAGCTGAGGCAATGACGGTCACAGCAAGGCCTAGGCTTAAATTAATGGCCATTAATGTTCTTATTTTTGACAATGCCTTGGCCGCTTCGGGCCAGCTTTTCTCAGCGACAAATTTCTTGAGTTGACGGTGGGGAGCGAAAAATAAATGGGCAAAAATAATACTCATCAACAGGCTCAAAGTCAGCATAATATGAACTTGAACGCCAACATTTTTCATGCCACCGAATTGGTTAAAAATAAGCCATAGCCCAGTACCGGTTAACAAAATGATGGCGGCCCATACCCAAGGGAAAAAGGCGGAAAATACGTGTGACCATAAGCTTAGCCGTTGTGGTGGTTCAAGTTGGCGAGCACTGACTGGGCGTAAAACGACATAGGCAAAAAACATTCCGCCAACCCAAATAATGGCAGATAAAAGGTGTAGCGTGTTAGCGATTGAAATCATTTTTAAGGTCCTTTATTGAGGTGGTTTGAATGTGTGGATGAGCCAGCTATGCACTGAGCGGACGAGAGTATCATTTAAACCATTAAATGTGTGATCTGCACCCGCTATTTCTACTTGACGGTTTAATGGACTACCTTTTAGCAGCGTTAACTGTCGAGTTGGTGCCATTTCTTTTACGCTATTAAGGTCTTGACTGCCATAAATATCGAGAGTGGGAATACTGATTTTTTTTAACAGTTCTAATGAATGAGCCTCTGGTAGCTCTGAAGCAATGGTAGGTAGACCAATGAGCACCAAAGCATCACAGGCCAGTGTTTGTTGCTGCGCTATAAAGTTTACCGCCATTATTGCACCTAAACTATGCGCAACCAACACGCAGGGCCTATTTTTGAATTGATGCCGCATATAGTCCAAGCTAGACTGTATTCTGGCGGTGCCCGGTTTGATTTGCTTTAAGTAGTCGTCGATCGTCGCATCGGCTGTTAGTACCGGCAGTTGAATAGCGGCGGTGACCCAGCCAAGGCTAGCTAACTGGCTACGCAGGGGGTGAATGATTTGAGGAGAATTTGGGTGCGCTCCCATGCCGTGCAAAATAATGATACTGCCACGAGGTTTAGCGGGCTCTTGATTATTGATTAAGGCAATAAACTCCTCACCATTAGCTTGTAAATTTGCGATGTCGCCAACGATTAAACTATCTTTTATTTGTTCTGCTAGGTGTTTTTCGCGTTCAATATCCGCAGCACTTGCCACTAGATTAAACAGTGTGCAAAAAACAAGAGTGATTAAGTGAGTGAGTGAGATCGGCTTCACGGTGAGGACTTATAATGAAAGTGCCCCATGGTGCATCAGGGGACGAGAAAAATCCAGTACCATTCGTGTTAATGACAGAATAAAATGGTGTGATGACAAAACAACGAATTATCTTTGACTTAGCTATTTCTGCAGATGCTTTCTTGGCAGTGTATAAAGGGCATGCAAGGAAGATCTCCACGGTTGCGCTAGATGGCCGGCGGATAGAGTTTTCAGCGGAAAAGGTCAAACCATTTTTAAGTAGGGATGGTGTTTATGGTCGCTTTGAAATGGAAGTGAGTGCTCAGCATGAGTTTTTAGCCATTAAACGGTTAGCGTAATGCTGAAAAATGGTCTTAACAGCAAGGATTCAGGTGAAATAAATTCTGATTTCGGGTAACCTGCGTTTTTAGTCAAGATAGATCAACCAGATGAAAACACCTTTAATTGCCCCATCTATTTTATCAGCTGATTTTGCCCGCTTGGGTGAAGACGTTGATGCGGTACTTGAAGCGGGCGCAGATATTGTTCACTTTGATGTAATGGATAATCACTATGTGCCCAATTTAACGATAGGCCCAATGGTGTGTGATGCTTTACGTAACCACGGGGTGAGCGCGCCAATTGATGTGCATTTAATGGTCAAGCCAGTGGATAGGGTTATTCCCGATTTTGCCAAAGCAGGTGCTAGCATTATTACCTTCCACCCTGAAGCGTCTGATCATGTTGACCGTAGTCTAGCGCTAATAAAAGAACAGGGTTGTCAGGCGGGTTTGGTGCTTAATCCCGCAACACCGTTGAGTTATTTAGACTACGTGATGGATAAGGTCGATGTTATTTTATTGATGTCAGTCAACCCAGGCTTTGGAGGGCAAAGTTTTATTCCTGCCACCTTGGATAAGTTGCGCCAAGTACGTCAGCGTATTGATGCCAGTGGCTTCGATATTCGCCTAGAAGTAGATGGGGGCGTAAAGGTTGATAATATTGGCGAGATTGCCGCTGCCGGTGCCGATATGTTTGTGGCTGGTTCGGCTATTTTTAATAGTAGCGATTATGCGAGAACGATCAGCGATATGCGTACAGAGATTGCTAAGGCTAACATTTGAATAATTTGCGTGAAAATTGCGAATTAAAGTTAATTGCTTTTGACTTGGACGGTACCCTACTTGATAGTGTTCCTGATTTAACGAAGGCTTTGCAGCTAACATTAGCACAGCTCGACCTGCCAATTCAGCAACAGCAGGAAGTACGGTCTTGGATTGGTAACGGGGCTAGAAAACTGGTGCAAAGAGCGCTAGCAGGTAACATCAAAGGGGAGGTGCCGGATGATATATTTGCTAAGGCATACCCTTTGTTTTTACAGCACTATGCCAATAATTTAAATGCTGATAGCCGCTTATACGAGAATGTGGAACACACCTTGTTAGCATTAAAAAGAGCGGGCATTAAGCTAGCCTGTATTACCAATAAGCCGACAGAGTTTACTTTGCCGCTATTGAATCAGCTTGGATTGAGTGAGTTCTTCTCAAAAGTGGTTTGTGGAGATACTTTCGAGCAACGCAAGCCTCACCCTATGCCCCTGCAGCAAGTAGCGGATTATTTTAAGGTGCTGCCCGAGCAGTCGATCATGGTAGGTGACTCGGTGAACGATATAGCAGCGGCACAGGCAGCGGGTTTTTATTCTATTTGTGTGGATTACGGTTATCATGGTGATGATGACGTGCATCTGTTAGGTGCAGATGTGGTGATCAGCCACTTTTCAGATATACAGCAATTGCTGCAGCAAGCAGCTTAGGGATACGGTTTAACATGGGTGTTTTAACAATAATTTTAATGCAGCAACGATGGCGGTTCGGCAAGTAAGTTAATAGCTGAACAAGACCATTAATGACGTAATTAAGAGAGATAAGATGACACCCGAGCAATTTAAACGCTATGCAGACCAGGGCTATAACAAAATCCCCCTGATGAAAACAATCTTAGCTGATTTGGAAACCCCACTCAGTGCCTACATGAAGTTAGCAGATGCCCCTTATAGCTACTTATTTGAATCAGTTCAGGGCGGTGAAAACTGGGGACGTTATTCAATTATTGGCTTACCTTGCCAAGACCTTATTAAAATCACCGGTAATACCATAAGCTTAGAATCAAGTGGTGTGGTCACCAAAACCATTCAGGCCGAAGAGCCGTTGAAGTGGGTGCATAATTATGTGTCCGCTTTTAAAATGCCTGAGGTTGAAGGGTTGCCTAGATTTACCGGTGGTCTAGTGGGGTATTTCGGCTATGAAACCATTCATTATATTGAACCTAAAGTAGCTGATACAGCGTCTCATGCAGAGAAGCCTGACCCGATAGGCTCAGCTGATATTTTGCTGATGGTGTCTGAAAATGTATTGATTTTTGACAATGTCAGTAATCACCTTATGCTTGTTACCCATGTTGACCCGCGTGAAGAAGGCGCGTATCAACGAGGGCTAGCCTGCCTTGATGAATTAGTGGTGACGCTAGAAAAAACACACATCGAAACGGCCTTTGGCCACAGTAAAAATAAAGTGCTGGATGAAACGGACTTTGTGTCGGGTTTTACCCAGAAAGGCTTTCAGGATGCGGTTAAAAAAGTAAAAGACTATATCGTGGAGGGCGACGTGATGCAGGTCGTTTTATCGCAGCGGATGACTATTCCTTATCAAGAACCAGCCATTGATCTGTACCGAGCATTGCGCTGTATCAACCCATCACCCTATATGTACCACCTGAACTTAGGTGATACTCAAGTGGTTGGCTCATCACCCGAAATTCTCACCCGCTTAGAAGACGGGCAAGTAACCGTTAGACCTATTGCAGGCACCCGCCCACGCGGCGCAACACGTGAAGAAGACGAGGCACTAGAAAAAGAACTATTAGCGGACCCTAAAGAGTGTGCAGAGCATTTGATGTTGATTGACTTAGGACGTAATGATGCAGGCCGTGTTTCCAAAACAGGTACGGTTGAACTAACCGAAAAAATGATGATTGAGCGTTATTCACATGTCATGCACATTGTATCTAATGTCACCGGTGAACTGCTGCCTAACCTTGATGCTATTGATGTGTTAGAGGCTACTTTCCCGGCGGGCACTGTGAGTGGCGCACCAAAAATTAGAGCGATGCAAATCATTGATGAATTGGAACCAGTTAAGCGCGGAATCTATTCTGGTGCGATTGGTTATTTATCATGGTCAGGAAACCTTGATACAGCCATAGCTATTCGCACAGCGGTGATAAAAGATGGGCAGCTAAATATCCAAGCTGGTGCCGGGATCGTTCATGATTCGGTACCAGAAAATGAATGGGCTGAAACAATGAATAAAGGGCGTGCAATATTTAAAGCAGTGGCCATGGCCCAGCGCGGTTTAAGTGAAGGTGAACGCTAATGACAGCTTGTAAATTAGTCATGATCGATAACTATGATTCATTCACGTATAACCTAGTGCAATACTTTGCTGAGTTAGGTGCCGATGTGCACGTGGTGCGAAACGATCAAACCACGGTTGATGAGGTTATTGCCATGCGACCAGATAAATTAGTGATCTCGCCAGGGCCATGTACCCCAACAGAAGCCGGTGTTTCAATGTCGCTAATTCAACAGTTGGCCGGCCAACTGCCTATTTTAGGGGTGTGTTTAGGGCACCAAAGTATTGGGGAAGTGTTTGGTGGCAAAATAGTACATGCTAAGCAGATTATGCATGGCAAAACATCAGCCATGCATCACCATGATGTAGGCGTTTTTAGGGGGCTAAGTAAACCATTTAAAGCAACTCGTTATCATTCACTGGTTGTGGATCAAGCATCGTTACCAGATTGCTTGGAAGTAACCGCTTGGACTGAAACGGACAGTGGTGAGATGGATGAAATTATGGGATTGAGGCACAGAGAGTTTGATATTGAAGGGGTGCAGTTCCACCCTGAATCTATCTTGAGTGAGCACGGTCACGATTTATTAAGAAATTTTTTAAATAAGAGCGAACAATGAATATTAAGCAGGCACTTGATGTCACCATTAACCACCAAGACCTAAGCACAGAGCAAATGATCAGTGTGATGCGTCAAATTATGCTGGGAGAAGCAACAGCGGCACAAATAGGCGGTTTTTTAGTCGCGCTGCGGATGAAAGGTGAATCGCTAGATGAAATAGAAGGCGCCACTATCGTGATGCGAGAGTTGGCTACCAAGGTAGCGGTTTCAGGTGATTTTTTAGTCGACACCTGTGGTACGGGTGGTGATGGTTCAGATTTGTTTAACGTTTCAACCGCATCTGCCTTTGTTGTGGCGGCTGCGGGTGGTCGCGTTGCTAAACACGGTAATCGTTCAGTATCAAGCTCTACCGGCAGTGCAGATGTTCTTGAGGCGGCGGGCATTAGTTTGAGTTTAACCCCCGATCAAGTGGCAGAGTGTATTAATAGCACTGGTATTGGCTTTATGTTTGCACCATCACATCACAGCGCCATGAAGCATACGATAGGTCCTCGCAAAGAATTGGGGCAACGAACTATTTTTAACATGCTGGGTCCTATGACCAATCCAGCGTCGGTTAAATCACAAGTTATCGGGGTGTTTAATGAAGCCTTATGCAAGCCCATTGCCGAAGTATTAAAACGGCTTGGGAGCAAGCATGTCCTGGTGGTGCACGCGCAAGATGGCTTAGATGAAATGAGCTTAGCCACATCAACGCACATTGCAGAGTTAAAAAATGGTGAGGTGACGGAGTATAAAGTCACACCAGAAGACTTAGGTATTAATAGTCAGAGTTTAATTGGTTTAACGGTAGAAAGTGCAGATGAGTCGCTGGCCTTAATAGTTGATGCTTTGGGCCAACAGGTAACAGAGCAGGGTAAAAAAGCCGCAGATATGCTCGCGTTAAATGCTGGGGCTGCACTGTACGTTAGTGGCGTGGCTGATAGCACTAAAGCAGGCGTATTGCTGGCTAAGCAGGCCATTACATCAGGTGCCGCCTTGCAGAAGATGAATGAACTAAAAGAAAAAACACAGAGTTTCTAATATGAGTAATACTCCCGACGTTTTAAAAAAAATCCTTGCGAGAAAGCGGCAAGAAATTAATGGGCGCTCAGCTTATACTAGCATTGATGATTTAAAACGGCAGATTAGCAACGCTTCTCCGGTACGTGGTTTTATTAAGGCGATTGAGCATAAACTGGCCATGGGTGAAACAGCGGTTATTGCTGAGGTTAAAAAGGCCTCGCCGAGCAAGGGTTTACTGCGTGAGCACTTTGTACCGGCTGAGATTGCCGAAAGCTATCAAGCGGGAGGGGCGGCATGCTTGTCGGTATTAACCGATAAGAGCTTTTTCCAAGGTGACGAAGCTTACCTAAAACAAGCAAGAGCAGCGTGTGAGCTGCCGGTGATTCGTAAAGACTTTATTGTTGATGAGTATCAAGTATATGAGGCGCGCGCGATTGGTGCCGATTGTATTTTATTAATTGTTGCCGCGTTAGA
>ERZ1027208.263-NODE-263-length-23383-cov-261.895833_pt1 | contig 23383 bp, 50 predicted proteins | sample MGYA00520867_ERZ1027208 | MGnify/ENA primary metagenome ERZ1027208 (study PRJEB33311, sample SAMEA4378413) | marine metagenome | biome: Marine biome; feature: Fjord; material: Water | collected 2014-07-20T08:00:00Z/2014-07-... | depth 75 m ...
CAAAACAAAACGTACCTAAGCAGACGTATAAAGACGAATTAGAAACCATACTAAACACACATGGCGTTGATGTATTGCCTAATGGAAATCTACCCAACATCTTTTACACTGGTGTTGCTAAGGTTATTTTTGTTGATGAATTCAATGTTCAATATGCAGAGCGAGATCCTGTTGGGGCAGATTCAAGCTCTGGTGGCTTCTCTTTGTGGTCATCCGTTGTAACATATCCGTTAAATGAATATGTACAAGGCTCTGATGGTAATTTATATAAGTCAAAGACAGCAAATAACATAGGCAATGACCCAACAACTAGCGCTGAAGAATGGGAGCAAGTTAACTTTGTTGGTGTGTGGAATACAAATATAACATACTCCATAGGTAACGTAGTTCAAACATCTACAGGTAACTTATGGAAAGCATTAACGGGCACAGCAGGCAACGACCCTGAAGCTGATGACGGAACAAATTGGCTTCCGGCTATTGATGGCGCTAAAGTTCCAGAGGTTGCAGCGCTTCAAGAGTTGAATGACTGGGGTATTCCTAAAACTTCAGATTTCACAGGTACAGCAAGCGAATCAAGACAGGTAGACGCTAGTGCAAATACTGTTGATATCTCCCTGCCCGCTCTAACTACCGGCGAATCCTTTATTTATCACAACATGATTACATCAACTTTTAAAGTTCAGATATTAAACCCTACTGAAACTATTAAAGGTCAAATAAAAGATTTTTCTGCCGGGGTTAACGTTGAAATATCGCCCGGCCAATCAGTTCAATTGGTGGCGCTTTCGACAACCACATTATCTATTGTAGGAGTATTATTGTAATGAGTGAATTATTAGGTTCGGCTTTTAGTGGTGGAGAGTTCACACCAAGAGCCGCTATTTCAGGTAATCTTACGCCGCCTCTTTTTGGGGATATATTAACCATAACACCACCGGCGGGGCAAAAGGTTAGATTAACCCACTTGTCAACCGCTACACCTAGTGATGAGTCAGGTATATCCGTATCTTTTGGTGCGTCAGTTCTGGTAAGTGCACTGGCGCTAACCGGTGACAACCCATCATCAGGAACTAGGTTTTCAGTTGGTAATTATCAGCCTTATGCGGCAGCAACACCACCTGCTGGTAACTTCCAATATTTTACAGGTAAAACAGATGAGCCATTAATTATAAATAAGGATATAGGCGGAACAAGCGTAACCATATATTACGGATATGAGATAGGAGAATAGCAATGCAAAAATTAGTTAATGGTGAGTGGGTAGGGTTTGAGGGTGAATTAGTAGATGGTGACGTTTATCGAATTCCGGTCGGTCAGGGCGGATGGGAACAAAAAACCTATCAAACACCGCCAGAAGAAATAGCACCAATTATGGTTACTGTTAATCTATCTGAAACACAATGCGTATTAGGTACTGAGATAACATACAATATAACCTTTAGTGAAGCTATTACAGTGCCATTTATAGTGCCTATTTCAGTTAGTGATAGAAACGGTAGTCATATTACAAATATAGGCTGTACGGTGGCTGATGGTGTTGCTACAGGTTCATTTACAATGGCACAAGCCGGAGATTTCACTGTTACCAATGAGGCTATCAATTATCACCATACTGTAATCGAGGCTAAACTAGAATTAACAGAGCAACCATGGTTAAGAGTGTATCAATAAAAAAATGCCGCTAAGACTCAAAACTTAGCGGCAAGTACTACAACTCTTTTATTTCAAACTCTATATATTCCTTACCTTTTTTGGTTATCTCTTTATTAACTATCAATCTGTAAATCATCTTGTCATCAAAATTATACTTTTTCTGTAGGCAGTCTATAAAGCATTTTAATGGGTTATCTATATCAGCCGACCTACTAGATAGTCCAAAAGTTATTTCTAGCTCTAGCTTATCGTTTGACACCTTTAACTTAGGTAATAGCATTAACATATCGCTAATATATTTATCATACAGTTTAGTTTTAAACCTTCTGCCTTGCCATGCCTGATTAACTGATAAAGGCTTAATATCTATTCTCATGCTCGCGTGCCCATAATCGCCCTATACACATCTGTATTTGGTACTATATAGCCATCTTCTTCCATCTCGTGAACCATCCATCCAAATAACTCTGATTGCTTACCAAACCTATCAGTGAATGCATGTTTGCTATGGGTTACATTTAAAGGGTGATTGCTATTTACATCATGAAGATCTATAGGTACAGGAATAATAAACCAGTGACCTATGGCGATCTTGTTATGTTTAGCGCTTCTACCTAGCACATGATGCAATTGAAAATTACAGTCTTGAGCGTAACCGCCATCATACATATTATGAATGTTATTATACGGCCACTCTGAAATATCTTTCATCCATTGCTTTTGTGCTGTATTCGCCGGTTTATTAGCCATTTTTAATTCACTCACATTAGTTATTATAGTTAATATTTCTTGCAATTGATTTTATCCATTTAATAGATTGACGATGTAGTGACATAACATCACATCTTAAATGCTCACTTGCGCCACTGTTTCTATTATTACGCTTTTCAAAGGTGTATATGTTATCACCACAATTACAACATATTTTAGGTGTAACGCTTGAGAATTTAATCATATTAACACCTCTTTAATGTCTACTTTTATGTAAAATTATTCGTTATAGCTACTATGGCGATTGAAGATAATGAGCCAACAGCGTAACCAACCCAAAAACCAAAGCTTTCTTCTTTTAAATATTTCATACGTTCAAGCTCATTAATTTGTTAAGTGTTCTTATTTCTTGCTCAAGCTTCTTTATCAACTTAACATCGACAATATTTCTAACGAAACAGCTTGGCGTTGTTGGTAATTCAGGTTCGTCATCCAAACACCACGTTACAGGTCTATCATTTATTATATCAACATGAGTTTCACTGCTTATGTCAGTAACTACGTAATCACACACAGTTATAGCCTCCAGCCTTTCAGCTTCTTTGATAAACCTGTCCATAGTGTACTCGTCAGGTCGTTCCGCTCGCCACTGCCTCAACTGTTTTGATAATTTCATATTCAAATCCTACCTTTTCGTAAATTCATCGCATTTAACAACCACAAAAACATTGGGATCGTTTTCAGGGCTGTATTGTTTCATTCTTTGCATTTCCTCAAATCGCAACATCGAACAATCTTCATCACGATATTTGCAAACTGAACACATAGAGCCTTTCGGATGATAAAACCTAGTTGCCATACTTACCTCTACTTTAAATTCTATTAAAGTTTACTTTCGATTAATAGAGATAAATACCACTAACAACCCCTATTAACCCTCGTTTTGTTCGTTATTTCAGTGTTTAGAGTTAAAAAAACCTCATTAAGTCATTCCAAACTTCAACATCAGCGCTATGAAACACATTCTTACAAGCCGCTGTAACTAGCTTTGAATAACAATCACGCCTTTGCTCTTCTGTCATTTTAGCGTAACTAATAGACTTTGGTATAACTTCAATATATCCGCTTCTTGGGTCCACCATTGTTCTAGTATAGCCAGCAGCAATAAGTAACTGTCTTTTAGTGTACGCTACTTGATGCTTATCAACTTCTTCATCACCAAAATAATACTTTGCACAGTGCTTAAAGAAAACATGAACCTTTTGCAATAGCTTATAGTTTTGGTCTAACTTGATATCAGCAGTGTAATGCTCGCCAGTTTTTAATTTGGTAATATACTCTTCTGCATCCTCGTTAGCTGCCCATAACTTACCGTTAGCAGTTTTAATTAAGTCGATTTTCATATTATCCTCTTAAAACAAATAAATAACCCAAAACACTAACGCAACAATCAAACCTATTAACAGGTTATTATGCCTCTCAGCATCTCTAAGCTCGTTATAGTTAATCTCATCAGCTAAATCCATCTCCTCGCGCAATTCAATGCATAAATCATTCTTGCGCTTTAATTCAAGCTTGCATAGGTCTAATTCTGTCATAATAACCACCATATAAATGATATACTCATGACAATAGAAGATGACCATATAAGTATTGATTTAGATTGTTTCATACCTTACCTTCCTTAATAATTACATACTCTGTTACTGTTGCTGTACCAACCATTTTAACATTGTGCTCTTTAATTCTTCCATCAAGCTCAAGTCTTCTTATTGAGTTCCTAGCGGTTGAATATTTAGTTTTAGAAAAAGCCATGACCTGTTTGGTTGTTGCTACCTTTAAAATTTTAACGGCATTATAAACAGATTCTAATTTTTCCTTTGATACTCTAGCTAGACTACCTTGACTTTTTTCATTATTAAAAGAAGGCGTTTCGTACATCTTGTTAATTATGGATATGTCTAACATTGTTTACTCCTTATCTGTGTTATTTATGCAACCTAATTTATTATAAAACAAAACGCGTGTCAACATAAAAATAAAGATAGTTGTATATATTAATTTCTTTACATGGTTTTTATTGTGTGCAATACTTCGCTTGTCTTTTATAAATAGGAAATAAAATATGAAAATGTTACCAGTAAAGTTTAGTGATACTCAGATGTTAAAACTTAAAGATGCGGTTGATGTGCTTGGTATTGATAACAGTAAAATTGCCAGAGCTGCTTTGAGGTTAGGTTTAAATCAAATAGTTGCTTTATCTGCTAAGGATTTAGAAAAAGCTATTGATTTAGTTTTGATAAATGACGTTAGAAGTAAATAGAAATAAAAAAGCGCCCTGTGAAAGCGCTAATTGATAGATACGAGGTGATTATATCATGAGTTCAGGTTGGGTTAAACTACACCGAAAGCTTTTGGATTGGGAATGGTATAGCGATGTAAATACAACAAGAGTGTTTTTACACCTTCTGATTGTCGCTAATCATAAAGATAAAAACTGGAGAGGAATAAATATAAAAAGAGGGCAAAGATTAACCTCTATTAGTGGATTAGCTAATGAAACAAATCTTTCGATAAAAAATATTCGCACTTCAATAAAAAGGCTAAAAGCGACAAACGAAGTGGCAAGCCATAGCAACGCTCAACATACTGTTTTTACTATGATTAATTACAATTCTTATCAGGACGAGGCAAGCGAAGTGGCAAACGAAGGGCAAGCCAAGGGCAAGCAAAGGGCAACTAACAAGAATGTAAAGAATGATAATAATAAAGATATATGCCAGCAAGTAGCTGACGAGTACAACGAAAAATTATCAGATTTAGGTAGTGTGAAGGTTTTATCTGATAAGCGGAAATCTCACATAAGGGCATCAATAAAACAATTCAAAAATTCAGACCATGATTTTGAAAACATAGAAACATGGTCTAGGCTATTTGTTTATATCTCCGATTGCGATTTTTTAATGGGAAATAATTCTGATTGGTCAGCAAGCTTTGATTTTATAATTAATAAATCTAATTTAATAAAAATAGTAGAGGGGCAGTATGCAAACAAATGAACCACCTAAGAATATAGAGGTAGAACAGCAGATACTTGGCGCATTGATAAAAGACTGTACTCATTCAAATTGTAGAGAAACTATTGACAGTCTTTCTGAAGATGATTTTTATAGTATGTCACATAGATTAATTTTCCAGGCTATAAAGAAAATGTCTAGCAGCGGTAATTCTGTCGACTTGGTAACTTTGAATGAAAGTCTAGGCGATAACGATAGTTACGGTGGGTTTATATACCTTGCTGAAATGAGCAAAAGCACACTAGGAACTTACAATCTACCGTCTTACGTTTCTGTTATAAAAAAATGTTCTCAACTTAGAAATTTATCTCAAATACTCTTCAATGCTAACGATATGATAAATCAGAGTGTTGACCCTGAAGAAATAACAAGTTCGATAGACTCAGCGCTTAAAGATGCCTGTATGAGTTCATCAGGGGCAGAATTAGAGCATATAAAGAATGTAGAGGGTGATTGGTTAGATAGATTACAAGAGCGCTCTGATAGAGGTGGTGCGATATCTGGCTTGTGTACAGGAATTGATATACTTGATGAGAGGATCAACGGCATTGGTGACGAGTCATTAGTTGTTGTCGCTGGCGCACCTTCAATGGGTAAAACTCTATTTTGTCAAACTATGTCGGCAAATATAGGGTCTAACCAAAAAAAGAATATTATGTTTTTTTCTATGGAGATGTCAAAAATTGAGCTTTTTGAGAGGTTTATATCTGGAATAGGAAATATACCAGCAAGTAACTTAAGGTCAGCAAGGCTAGGCAATGATGGGTTCGGCAAGGCTGAAATAGCACTTAATATACTTAGAGATTCTGGCATATATATTACCGATCAACCTAAACAGTCAGTAGGACAAATAAGGGCAAAAGTTAGGAGGCATAAAAATAAACACCCTGACTTATCCGCAATATTTATTGATTATCTTGGTTTGATGAAATTAGGAAAAGCAGATAGGCACGACATAGCCATAGGAAATATAACCAGAGACTTAAAAGAATTAGCAAAAGAAGTAAAAGTTCCTATAATTTTATGCGCTCAAGCAAATAGATACAAAGCACCATTCAGGCCAAACATGTCAAACCTTAAAGATTCTAGCTGTATTGAAGCTGACGCAGATTTAATTATGTTCGTTCATCGACAAGAAGTTTTAGAGCCTGAGACACTATTAAAAGGTGTGACAGAGTTAATTATAGCGAAGGATAGACATAGCGACGGCAATGGAACTGTATATTTAGAAAAGGTTAACGGTGCGTTTGTCCCTTTATCTGTTGAGCAAGTGGCAATGATGCAGCACGAAGAAGAATTAAGACTAAACCCTAAAAAAGAAGGTGGAAGAAAAGAGTTTAGGTAATATATAAATTAATACATATAAAAGTATAGACAAGTCAAATACTATTTAGTATAGTTAATTCCATCAACAGCAACTAACCAATAGAGGATATAAAAATGGGCGAATCATTAAGAATAGTAGAATTAGGTAATAGTTATTGGCTTGAGTATCAAAACGACTCAACAAACTGGCAGATGAAAACAAAAGAACTGTCACCGTCAGATGTAACAAGGTACGAGAATTTAATGGAAGAGCTGCAAGGTATGGAAACTCAGTTGTTAAGAACGTTTACAGAGTAATTTAATAATACGTAAAGGAAAGGCATAATGACCAATCAACAAAAAGCATTTCAAAAACTAGTAAATGAGTTCAATAATAAAATAAACCGGATTCCTATCGCGATAGAAGATGTTAATCCAAGTGTCGATTTTTCAAGCGGTAGGTATCAAGAGGTTATGATTGATATAGAGGGTTGCTGCACAACCTTAGCAGAGGATTTTTATCTTTTATGCGAAGAGATAGAAAAGACTTTCAACTAAGCAACACAGCGTCAATAACATGGCGCTAACAAAAGGATAATAAGATGAGTGATTCTTAAAGGCTGGCGCATACTGAAAGAAGTGCTTTAAACTAACACCAGAAGATATTAAGGGGTAAATAATGTTAGAGAAAGATTACATAGCAGCTACTAACTTAGCTAAGATTAAAATTGCAAGTGAAGTGTTATTAGATGTTATGGCTGGTGATGAGTACGGTGTTAATCATGATGATTACGATACAGCAACTCAGTGTTTATATAATATTCATCATATTTTATTTAAGAAAGTTCAGGTTAAGGAGTAAATAGAATGAGTGACAGATATGGTTACGTGTTTAACAATGCTATTGGAATGTACTACGTTGTTGATACGTTAAAAGATACAGCTACAAAATTTTTTGACAGAGAAGATGATGCAAAGAAGTTTTTAGAGTCTAAAAATAATATTGATAAAGGGGTTAATGATGAGTGATTATGAACAACCATCAGCTTTTACTAAAAAAGAAAGGAAAGCAAGGGTTACGCATAAATGCTGCGAATGTAGGCAAGATATAAATATTCGTGAAGTATATGAATATTGCAGTGGAATATGGGATAGTACGCCAGATAGCTACAAAACGTGTTTGTCATGCGTAACCTTGCGAGATGACTATCAAGAAAAGACAGGTGAAGAACTATGTTTTGAAGGGTTAAGAGAGGGAATTAGTCAGGCGTTCAGTCGTGGTTATGGTGTTGAAGAGTTTTCAATTGATTACCCTGAAAACGAAGCTGAGATGAAAAAGTTATTTCGTATATAATGAATAAACTTGAAAACAAGTAGTAAACACGTATAATAGTAGTTGTGCCTATACCGTTTTATAGGCGAAGAAGTTTCCCAATCGGCTTCAGTGGCACATCCGAATAAATACGATAGGGCGGATTAAAACTTACAAGATTGCGGATCTAATTTATATATCAACTTTATATCCAAAAAACCGTTTTAACCCTTTATAGGGCTTTTACATGGTTTGACTTTACCGAACCTAGTTAGAATAACTTTAATTCTATGCGCTGAGTGTGCCACTTCTCAACATAGTCCTGTGATGTAATTGTTTTTTGATTACTGTCTGCCTTTTCGAAGGTCTGGTTTTACCAGAGGGGAATATTAGTACCTGCTTAGTTTTGCTCTTAACAATTTTTAAAGTTAATCAATCTAAGTTCTCTTGATAGAGATGTGATTTCAAAATACTGGATCACAGGGGAAAAAGGGCTTGCTGTCTAATTTTTTTAAAAAAGGTAACTTTATGTACGTTTATATTATTCAGAGCGGTACAAGTAAAAAGGCTCCTATTAAGATTGGAATGTCTGACGAGCCAGAAAAAAGGATTAAACAACTTCAAACTGGGAACCCTCAACTATTAAGGATTATAATTTCTATAAAGTGCAACTCGAGGCAGCATGCTTACGATCTCGAGAGGACGCTTCATAGAATGCTAGAAAGAAATAACATATTGAATGAATGGTTTTTTGTTAAAAAGAAAAGCTTGCTTGAAACAATAAATAGATTTGCAAACAATCCAGAATTATCACAAGTTACAAGTTATGTTGATATATTTGAAAAACAAACCGTTGAAGAAGTAGAAACAGAAAAAGCAATAGCGGTCGCAGAGAAAAAGGTATTAAACGGATCTTTAGATAATTCACTTAAATCAGCAAGAAAGAAAAGCGACAATAAATCAATAATGATAGCTGACATGGAGAGGAAGCTACAAGACAGAAAACGCGAGGCAAAAATATTCAGAGAAACACTGATTGAGCTAAACTTTAAAGGTGACTTCGATAAACTACTAGGCAGAGACAAACGTATCTAATGACCCTAATATTTAAATAAGAGAATACAAATGACAGCACAAAGGATACTTATGACGGACGGGCATCACTGGGATGATAGCGGAGAAAGGTGTTTAAGGTGCGGGGATAAGGATTGGATGGCAGATGAGTTTTGCAGTAACCATAAAAAACCAGTAAAAGCATGGGAGATGTATTGCCCTGTTTGCGCTTGCATCATAGAGGCGTCAAATATAGCTCAGGTGAGTGATGGTGATCATGATTCGTATATATTTGTGCATAAGGATATAGTTCACAGTGATGATGATTTAAGCGCTATATCAAATGGCATGAATTAAGTAAACTAACCTAGAGCTAAACGGAAATTGATCCTGAATTTAACTAACGGAGTAAATAAGAATGAGCGAAATTATAATTATTGTGGCTTTTGTAATGTTCGGATTATTACCTATACTTGCATCTGGTTTGACTGCAAATAGTACACCATACAAAGATAATTTTATTTTAGGTAACGGTTTAGTATTAATTCTAAGCGTATTTATTATTGTTGCTCTCTTAATTATAACATCAATAAATCATGTGTTTTTTGACGGAATTAGCATTTGTGAAGTTACAGTAAAGATATACACGGATTTAAAACAACCACTATAGGAGAGCAATAGAATGACCAACGTAGTCGAATTAAACCCTAAAGACTTTAAGAGCGTATCTTATATAGATGACAAAGGTGATTTAGGTGTATCAACAAGATGTAGAAACTTGGCGCTATATAGGCTTAACAGTAATGAATTTGAAATTGTACACGAAGATAAATCATTTGTATTGACAAGAGAGGTGCTTGCAGAGTTTTTACATGTTTCACAAGTTTTCGTTGATGACGAAAATAAATATAAACCATCGCTAGAAATGATTTCTTGCGATTATTAAACTAACTAAAGGTAAATAAAATGAGTGGAGTTAATAAGTGCATAATCGTTGGAAATTTAGGTAAAGATCCCGAAGTTAGATTTTTACCTAACGGTGGCGCGGTAGCTAATATCACAGTAGCTACATCGGAGAGCTGGAAAGACAAGCAAACAGGAGAGCAGAAAGAAAAGACTGAGTGGCATCGTTTAGTATTGTTTGGTAAGTTAGCGGAGATTGCAGGAGAATATCTAAAGAAAGGCTCTAAAGCTTATTTTGAAGGTTCATTACAAACACGTAAATGGACTAACGACCAAGGGCAAGATCAATATACTACTGAAATTGTTCTACAAGGATTTAATGGTGTAATGCAAATGCTAGATGGAAAATCTTCTGGCCAGCAAGGTGGATTTGCTCCACAAAATCAACAAGCACCTCAACAAGGTGGTTTTGCTCCTCAGGGCCAACAACAAGCGCCGCAGCAACAAGGCGGCTATGCTCCAGCGCAGCAGCAAGGTGGCTTCTCTCAACAGGCTCCACAGCAAGCTCAACAGGCACCTAAGGTTAATCCTCAAGAGCCATCTATTGATTTTGATGATTCAGACATACCTTTTTAATAGGTTTATTTTGAATTAAAACCCATTTTAGAGTATAATTAAATTTTGCATTAAAGGATCGTTATGAATAAATGTAAAGTTTGCAGTAAAAATAAGTGCTCTATTAATGGGTTTTACAAAGGCTCACCGAACACATGTAAGGAGTGCGTAAAGAAAAGAGTTAAAGAAAATAAAAACAATTACGATTTTACTGAAAAAGGCGTTGTTAGGGTTATATACAAAACCCAGAAAAGAAATAATAAAATCAGAGGACATGGAAAAATGCCATACTCGAAAGACGAGCTTAAAGAGTGGCTATACAAAAGCGGATTTAAGATTATTTTTGATGAATGGGTTGCTTCGGGATATATATCTGCATTAAAGCCAAGCGTTGACAGGATAGATGATTTCAATGGGTATTCATTTGATAATATAATCATATCAACATGGAGGAAAAATAGAGAGCACCAGCGCAGTGATATTATTAATGGCGTAGGGACTGGTGGGATAAGATGTAAGACCCTATATAAATTCGACGGGGTGAGAAATCTGATAGCTAGTTATGTGTCATATTCTTCAGCCGCAAGAGATGTTGGATATAGTTTGGAATACCAAATAAAAAAAAGAAGCAAGTGCAGGAATGGGTATTACTGGTCATACTCTGACTGTATTTAACTAAATACTTGTACGTGTTATTGCGACATGCACAAAAAAACAATATAATGATTACTTGCGGTAAAGGCAATTAATAACAATTGTTCATCCGTCTTGGTGTTTATGTTGATCAGTAAACCGTAATGTGACACGAAAGCTCACAAAAAAGCCACTATCACAAGTGGCTTTTATTTATTCATTAAATATAGGAATTAAACCTAATATAAACTCTACTATTTTATCACTCAATTTCATCAAGCTTTCCAAGTTCGATTGATTCTTTTATATCTTCAATTTTACGCCTTGTAACCGGCCTTTGTAATTTAACTGTTTCTCTTGCAGCATATAAAGCATCTTTAATTATGCACTCTTGTTTAATTTTAGCGCTTAACTCCTGGTTAATTCCTTTCATGATTTGTTATCCTTATGTGCTTCTATAATTGCAAGGCAAATGGCTTTGTTTGGAGACTTATCATGCTGATTGTTTTCAAAATGACCTCTTCCATCACAAGCACTCCAACACTTAGTGTTATGATCAATATTTAGGTGTAACTCATATTTAACCATCAACTTAAAACATAAAGCATCATCTGTTAGTGGGTTGTATACGAAGCTACATTTATTTTTTTCACAGTAGGAGTTTGGGAGTAATGCGCTTTTCTCTCCTAGGTAATTTGTATCTATTTTGTGTGGCACACCTTCAATCTCAGCTATACGCTTACATATTTCTAAATCACTTAATTCACTCATGATTCACCTACCCATTTAACATTGTCACCAAAATCACCATCTATAACAGCTTGAGTAAATGTTTTGTGAGTTGATACTTGTTCACCTTTTAAATATATTTTAAATAAATCATCAGTTTTCTCTTTATCTGTTCTTGTGTCTATGGGTTTACATTCACGCAGTTCAGCGCCAAAATATTTCTTACCATTTCCTTTTCCTGCAACGTAAACTACTTGATTGTCGTGGCGAAATATTGCGGTTACGACTGTATGTTTATTATATAGGACATCAATAAACTTCATACCCACACTAGGGAGTTCACCTTTATCTTTCATCTCTTGTGTATACACTGGTTTACTCATCCACTTAGCCTCGCTTAGTTCTTTTACGCATTGATTGAATTCTTCTTTGGTGCAAATTACTTCCCAGTATTTTGAGCCTCCAAATATTGCGCCTAGCTTTAAATCTCCAGCTTTATAGTCATAAAAACCGAATCTTGCCATGATTATCGACACGCATCTATCAGAAGGAAGCACACCTTTAAACTCATTAACTGCATCTATTACTGTTTTCATTTATTTACATTCCTTTTTGTGTGATAAATCAATTATTGCTGTTAGTGTTTTTGTTGATGATTCAGATATCACATCCCTTAACTTATTAAAGTTAGATGCGGAGATATAATTTGTATTTCCTCTACAGAACTCATAAGGAAGATTTCTTGTTATTCTCTTTATGTCGGAGGTCATAATATCTTGAGCACTCTTTAAAGTTATGAACTCTAAAGATGCTGGCATTAAGGTGTTATGTTTTGGGTTGTACTCTGCTATTTGCATAGCTTCATTTTTAGCTAATTCATCAGCGGAATCAAAAAAATCAGCTTCAACACTACAGAAGTCTTTATCGCTACCCATATGTGAATAAATCCTGTTTGATGGGTAAGACGAACTGCCAACATAAATAACAACTCCATCTTTTGAAATCAACCTATAAACGCAGTGTTGATTTTTGTATTTGTATTCACTTATAAAATCTTTAGTTTTCATTATTCCCCCAAAGCGACAAAATCGCTAACCTTCATTTCTAACACTTTACAAATCAATTTTAAATTAGATTGTTTTATCGCACCTGACTTAATCCAATTAGATATTTGCTGTTCAGACGTGCCTAATAATGTAGCAAACTCTTTATTCCGTACGCCTTTTTTGGCTAGCGCCATTTTTAGTGATATTCCTAGTTCCATATTTAATCAGCCTCTATTAGTGTGTTATTTTATATTATATGGCCAAAATGAAATATTACAAGTTATTTATGAATTAATTAACAAATAAAAGTTGACTTAGTTTATGGTTGTGATAAATTAATACTCAGAAACGAAACAGGAGATTTAAAGATGTTTGACCCTAATGATAATAAAGAATACTTTTCAGCTAGTGAGATATTAGATTTATTAGAAAGTGCCGATTTTGCTTATATAAATGATGAGTCTTACGATTTAGCTATGGTAACTGATAAAATTGACATTGAAGAAATGAAAGAAGCTATTCAAGAAAGTTTAACTGGTGATAGTTCGATTATCAGAAAGCTATACATTGATACTATTGCGGGGTTAATGGAATGATTAAAAGTAACCTTCCTCAAAACAACGACAGAGCAAGAGAATATTTAACAGCTCAAGTCGATTGCTTGAATGAAATTAGAGAATTGATATCAGAACACAAGATAACAGAGACTTATCAGTTAGAAGGCCTTCTGTCTAATATGGAAGATGAAATAAAAGAGGAGTTAGATTAATGACTGACCTAGTAACATATATAGACCAGCAAAAAGATTTATTCATGCCTGTTATATCAGATGAAAAAATAGTATGGGAAAGAGAAAAACAATTTGCCATACAGGCATTTCAGGGCAATAAGTTTTTATTTGATACTGCATCAAAAAACCAAGCAAGCTTGCAGAATGCTATAATTAACGTTGCTAGTATAGGTATAAGCTTAAACCCTGCAAACAAGCACGCTTACTTAGTTCCAAGGGATGGAAAGGTGTGTTTAGATATATCTTACATGGGCTTAATGCATTTAGCTATGAGTTCAGGCTCTATATTATGGGGCCAATGCAAGATTGTTTTTGAAAATGACACTTACACCAATAACGGATTAGACAAATCGCCTACACATTCATATAGTGCGTTTGGCGATAGAGGTCAGGTTGTTGGAGCTTACTGTACAGTTAAGACTTGCCATGGTGACTACTTAACTGATGAAATGTCTGTAGCAGATATAATCAATATACAGAATTCATCTAAAGCTAAAAACGGCCCATGGAAAACTCATTGGAATGAGATGGCAAGAAAAACAGTTGTCAAAAGAGCGTCAAAATATTGGCCGTCTATTGACAGGTTGAGTAATGCAATACACCTCCTTAATACAGATAACAACGAAGGATTAGAGGATGATAAAAAAGAATACTCAGATAAGTTTAATTCGCTGTACGAAATAAATAGCGAGCCGTTAGTTTTATGGGGTTATATTGAGCAGTTCAGAGACAACGAAGAGCTTTCACAGTACATATACCGAAACTTCCCTAAAGGCCATAAAACAAAAATAGCAGAAATACTAAAAGATGCTAGGGTTATGTTTTTTGATTATAAAAAGATTTTTGAATCTGGTGATACTCTTGCTATTGATGAGGCTAAAGCTGAATTGTCAGATGATGAAATGAGAATAATAAACGCTGGAATAAACAGCAGGCAATCACAATAACAAAAGGCAACGCAATATAACCTAAAGCACAGATGCAAATATAAAGCGTCTGTGAGGAACGAACTAGCTGTTATTTGTCGTTTGATGCTAGTTGTTAGTTTTGCTGATAACACTTAACGATAAGCGAGAGAGAATATGGGATTAATGAAAGTAGAAAGTTACAGTTTTTGGGTTGGGTACGCTACTGGTGGTATGGTAACTGTCGTCATCGTGGCTATAGTAAATTTAATTTAAAGAGGTATTACGATGGCTATTGCAAAAATGGTTAAAAAGCTAGGAGATAAAGGGATAACTCCAATTAGTGCTAAGTATGAGAGGGGCTGTCCTGTACCAGAGGGTTACGCTAACGGTTATGTATTTACATTTAGCGAAGCTCTAGAAAATAAAGTATGGGAAGCAGATAAAAACGTAAATTTTGAAACTACTATGGAGTTAGATAATTCTCAAGACGTTTTTGAATGGATAGAGACACTACCTAATATTAAAGCAAACTAACCTTAGCAACAGAGGCGAAAACCATCACCTTTGTTGAATTGATAAAAGAACCGACTGTTTTCGTCCTTTGATTGCAGTTGTTAGAAATTGAATTACGAATTAACTGAACGAAAAGGAAACAAAGAAATGGCTAAATTTAGAGTGAAATACACAATGACGATTGAGCAAGATATTGAATGGCCTGATGATGAACTTGATGGTTTGAATTACGATAATATGCTGCTTAACTGTGATGTAAATGAAGCGCACGAACAGCAATACAGCGACATAATAGAAATAACTAAAGACGGAGTGGATTACAATTTTGAGTAATTCTTTCTAACCTTTATAAAAAAGGGCGCACACACCGAAGTTGGAGGGGCGAAACAAACTGTTATGCGTCCCATTTGTTTATGTTGTTATACGGATTATTGATTATGAACTTAAATACAGAGTTAGATTATATTTTAGAGTTAACAGCCGAAGAAGAGATGATGGCTGACACTATTAATACAGAACACAAAAACTACAAAGACAGCGATGAAGAAAAGTGCTTTAAAAGGCATCAAAAAAACATTGTAAAATTAAAGTCTTTATTTAGGACGGTGAAAAGTTATCAGTCGTATTTTAGGCAAATACGAGGAATATCTAAAGATAAGAAAGTTGCCGATTTAGCACATGAGGCTCTATCCGTATAACCTTTTAAATAAGCGGTGCGCTGTTTGCGTCCGACTTGATTTTGTTGTTAGCAGTGAATTACATTGATAGGAATTGAAAAATGGCAAAAATTAATAGTTTAAACGACATAAAAGAAATAAAAGTACATTGGTCTGAGAGTGGTTATATAAATGATGTTTTGTGCTGTGATGATAATTATGACATTGAAAAAGAAGTTGATGTATTTGCTTTTAACTCAATAATCGAGCACGCAGCTAAAAAGGTTGGTGTCGGATATGATAAAATCAGCTTATCGGTAAAGCTAAAAGATGGCTTACAGTGGTGCTTTGAAAGTAAGTTTTACTTAACGAGAGATAAAATTGATTTATTAGGGCTGCTGAACGCGGGGGAGTAATTCCTGCTAACCTTAGCTACAGATGCTAAGGAAACGCGCAGCGGTTACGTGTCATTTGATAGCCGTTGTTAGGCGGTAACTATTGGAGATAATATATGGATTTTAAAGCAGCACAAACCAACGACCCTAGAGGTAAGCACTGGTGTATATTTAAAAATGACGAAAGAAGAATTGTTTGCGCCCGTGACTTCAATAAAGAAAACATAGATAAACTTTTACCTATGTTTAATAGTGGAATAATAAAGCCAAACTTTGAAAGTAGATATATTGGTAATGATGCGGAAATACACTTAACCGCATAACACTAAAACTAACGCGCAAAAGTCACTATTTCGTAAAAAGCTAAACTATTGATTATTTGCGTTAAACTATTTTAATTACGATTATTTCGGGGAAAGAAGGCAAATGAAACACCCTACAACAGAGTTTATGTTATTTTATGTGTCAACTATGACTTTAATTTCAATCGGTGTATTGATTAGCTTATGGGTTACTTATGTATAAATTAATAACGTTTAGTAATAATCTTTGCACTGTTGGTAATTGGTATAAAGGCAATAGGTTGATATGCCGAACAATGGAAAGGCCATGGTTACAAAATAAGGTTAATATTAGTTGTATACCTGGCGGCATTTACGACATCAAGCCAGTAAAAAGTCCGAAGTTTGGCGAAACATTTAAAGTGTGCGATGTAGTAGGAAGAACTCATATATTAATACACAAGGCGAATAGGCCCAGTGAGCTACAAGGCTGTATAGCTCCTGTATCATCATACGGGGTTTTGAAAGGCGAATGGGCCGGACTGCAAAGTAAGCTAGCTTATGATAAACTAATGGCTGAACTAGGTAATTCAGAACATAAACTTGAAATTAAAAGGTATTAATTATGAAGGTTATAACTCTACTAATAGCACTGGTTTTATCTGGGTGCGCTTCACAAGCTGGAGTTCATTACGAGATAAAGTATGGTGATATAGAGGTTTCAGTAACAGATTACACCGACAGAGAAGGCGTTATGTTTACTTATGTAAAAGATGGTACAGAGATTTCACTCAAGAAAGATAGTGTTGATACCACTACTCCAGGTGTTGCCCTAGGAGAAATACAGGCAAAAAACCAAGCTGAATTAATAGGAATAGTTAAGGCGCTGGTAGATTAGTATGAATTTTTTAATTCACGGGTTTAATGTTCACGATCCCGAAAGGTCAGTTGGTAAGCTCAAAAAGTATTTAGACAATCATTTTATGTTTGAATATGGATGGCGTGAATTAATCAGCGTCATGCTATTAAATAAAAGAGATGCCAAAGAGTTAAAGCTTATTATTGAAGCCTGTAATGACAAAGCCGTTATATTTGCTCACTCTAATGGTTGCGCGATTGCTGTAGAGTCAGCCAAGCAGGGAGCCAATATTGATACATTAGTTTGTATTAACCCTGCTTTAAAGTGTAACACTGTATTTCCTGATACAATAAAAAGGATTATAGTCATTCACACTAAGCACGATAAAGCCACTAAAGCAGCTAGGTTTTTTGATAAGATACCATTTATACAAATATTCATACCTAATGCTTGGGGCGCTATGGGCGCTAAAGGTCATAAAGTTATTGATAAAAGAGTAAAGAATTGGGATTTGTCAGCTAGACTAGATGGGCATAGTGATTTTTTTGAAGATGACAACCTAGAATGGCACATGCCAGAATTGAAAAAATGGATTGATTCAGGTGAAGTTTACCCGTATTAATCAAACGTGTTATAATTTAACAACCAATTAACTAGTAAGGAATTATTTATGGTATCAAGCTCAAAAGATAAGAAGCCCACCAAGAGTAGCGGAAAGAAACGCAAATAATGTCAATGATATTGCTTTACGTAATAACAGTGTATTTTTTATTTATTTCTATCTTTGGTGGTAGTTGCAATAGAATTCACGCTGTTATTATTTTCCTCGCTAGCGCTTTAAATATTCTGTTTCAATTACCGGAAGCAAACACGTTAGAGCAGTACGTTTATAATAAAAATGTGTTCGTTTTATGGGATGGTGCAACAGCATTTATATTGACGATGTTTTTAGTGTTTGACAAGTCAGCATGGAAGCAAGCACTAATTCTAGCTTTTGCTGTTTTATGTCATATTATGATAGTATACGATTTAACAATTAGTTCTTCGTGGTTTTCGGTATTCTTCTATAATTTTTATGATGAATTAATAATTGTTGCTGGAATACTTCAACTTACGGTATCTTATGACGGATTTACTAGATCACTTAATAATCTACAAGGACTGCTATTCCGCTGGTTTCTTAATCACAATAGTGGTGGTTCGAGTTTACCTACACAAAAGACGGGAATATTTAAAGCGTGAAAAGCGAAACATTAAAAGCTTCTGTGGATGGAGCCGCTACATTAGCAACAAGCACAGGAATACTAACCGTAAGCCTTAAGTTCTTAGACCATTACGCTGCTGGTATTGGTGCGTTGTGTACAATAATATTTGGCATTATATATGTCATATTTCAGTTTTTAGCTCACAGAAAGCTAACACTAGCAGACGAAAATAAAAAAGACCTAGAAGACTTCAAGACTGATTTTGACGAACACAAAACAGACACAAGCAAACAATTCAACTCCCTAAATCAAGGGATAGATAACATACTCGACAAACTAGATAAATAGATATATCAAACTTAAAGGCTGGCGCAATGAAAACATTGAAAGATTTTAACACGCTACAAGATTCTCAAGAATACACTATCAAAGAGATATATGATGCCGATAGTTTAAGGGAGTATCTTATGTTGGCTGGCAAGTGGGGCAAAGTGATGTCCCACACCAAGGATTATGATGATCCATTGTTCAGTGCAGCAAGCGGAATTGTTCATAAAGTTAATTCAAGAGAGTCTATATCATTTGACCCATTAACAGAGTCAGGGTCTAAACACTTAATTATGTTGGATGGGTTTGTTTCTATGGGTCATTTAAGTCCAGAGGAAAAGGATCACATAATAAGCATGGCAAGCACCGCACCATTAGCCAATACAACTCTTGTTCAATTCAATCAGGCCAAAGGGGTTTACACTGAAAAAGAAGTCATAGGATTTATTCAAGGTAAGAACATAAAAATTACCTTAATAGACGCCTTACCTGAAAATTGTATAGCCACAACTTGGGATGACGACAACGGTTTTGAGTCTGAAAATTTCGGCAAAGTTGCACAGTTAAAAGCTGGCGTAAATATGTACAAGTTAAAAACTGATAGTAAAAAAGCTGACGGTAATTTATTTGTGCGCATTCCTCTGGAGAACTTTAATTTTACAGTTGAGTTAATCTAGTGGCATGGGCTTTAATATTTGATGGGTCTAACGATTACTTAACGATAAGTGATGCATCTATAGGTCCGTCAACCCCGTTCGAGATAGAATGGAGGGGTACAGTACCTGCTAATTTCGCAAGGGTTTTCGGTAGAACTACAGGTAATAATCATAGGCTACTAATATTTAATAGCAGCAACGAGGTTAGGCTGACAGACTCAGCTGGCATTAATGCAACATTTACAGCACCGGCTTATATTAAAACAGATTACAATACGTTTCTTTTTGTTCGTGACGCCCTGGATAATGTATCATTTTTCCTTAATGGTGTATTCGTATCTACTGTAATTGGCTTTTCTGGATCAATCACCCCTAATCAAATAGGAAGGAATGGTTCAGGAGTTAATGTAACAAAAGGAAACACCGAGTTTTTAAGGTTTTCTATTGGCGGCGTTTTAACTTACAACTGGGATGCAACCACCTCAAGCCACGCGGCAGGAACTCCGATATTATCAGATATAGTCAGCGGCAATGACGCTACTGGCGTAAATATGCCTACAGACGGTAGTGCATGGGTGGATTTGGGTGGCGGCTCAATATCAGTAACAGAGCAAACGGTCAATACCAATTACACAAGCTTGAACCCTGTCGTTACATTAACAGGCTCAATATCAATAACTGAAAGCACGACCAATACAAATTACACCTCGTTAAATCCAGCTATATCTTTTACTGGTACCATTTCAGTAGTAGAGCAAACAACCAACACAAATTACGAGGTTAACAACCCTACGATAACGCTTTCATCATCAAATATATTGGTAACAGAAAGCACAGTAAATACACAGTACGAATCAAATAACCCATCAATACTATTAACTCCAGAACCATTAGGGATAGTGTCAACAGTTTGCTTTAATGGTGTATTAGTTGATTTAGAATTTAACGGTAAAGAAAACAATTTAGCCTATAACGGACAATCAATATCTATTGAATTTAACGGTGATTTTAATCAATTAGAATTTAATGGTACAATACAACTAACATGCAACACAGGTAGTATAAAAACTAACTGCTAGGAGAGAAATAAAATGGCCGCTGGTGATTCAAAGCAAGCTCAAGAATATCCACTACAAGCTGGTGAGGGTGAATACAAGAATTCTACTGACACATTTAGAATATTCTTTTGTTCAGACCAATATTCAACTATTGACGCAACACAAGCTCCTTTTAATTTAAGTGACGTTACACAAGTGGGTGGGGGCAACTTCCCTATTGCTGGAATAGTTTTGACCTCAGTAACATGGACTAGAACAGGTGCTGTAACAACTTTAGATTATGCTGATTTAACAACCATAACAAAGAACGCATCTAACCCAGCAACAATAAGAAGCGCGGTAATAGTTAACGATACATCAACGAGTGATGACATTTACAAGGTTATAGATTTAACTGCCGATGGTTCAACGCCTATTGATGTAGTTAATAATGATTTTGACTATGCTGTTAATGCTAGTGGATCTGTAACAGGTACGGTGGTGTAATATGTCTTGCGCAAATAACCTAACTAACAATAGCGGTCAAACATTCAAAACAAGAATAACTGAATGCAACGACCCTACAGTAACTATTGATGCTTCTAATTTTAGCGAGGCTTTATATAGAATATTCGCACAAGACAATACAACTGTTTTAGTTACTGCTAGTTTAACGGGTGGCGAGATAGCTGTTGAAGCTGATGTAGACGAAGAGGGCAATCCTATTAATGTATTTAGAACAACCCTAACCAAGGTTATAATGGCAGATACTATAGTGCCACAAGGTCAATATACCCATTCATTTAAAGTTACCAACAGTACAGGGTTAGAATTACCTCCAGTATTTCAAACCGCTGTAACTGTGGTTAGGGCTAATGACTAATGGCTAGACCTACAGACTACACAAAGGAGTTAATGCAAAAGGCTTTAGATTATATTGAAGAGTGTCCTGATGTAGTTCCATCTGTCGTAGGATTATGTTTGTATGTAGGTATAGGAAAAACAACAGCTTACAGATGGGCAGAAGAAGGAAAGGAAGAGTTTCGGGATATCTTAGACTTTGTTAACAACCAGCAAGAGAGAAAATTACTTGTTGGGGGTCTTACAAATGAGTTTAATTCTGCCATTACAAAGATGATGTTAACTAAGCATGGTTACACTGACAAGACAGAAACAGATATAACCACTAAGGGTAAGCAGATTAACACGTGGACTATTAGTCCAGTAACTACAGATAAGAATGGCTAGTATAGATTTACGTATCACAGATAAGATAGCTTGGTTGCTGTCTAAGCCTAAGCGCATAAAAATTGCGGTAGGTGGTCGAGGTTCAAGTAAGTCTATTGGTGTTGGTGATATCATGTTGATGTTAGCTGACCACGGCGAAAGGATATGTTGCACACGTGAGTTTCAAAACTCTATTGATGATTCAGTACATGAAAGCTTAAAACAAGAGATAGATAGGTTAGAGATAGAGGGGTTCGAGGTTCAAAATAATAATATCTATTCATCGAGTGGTGGAGAGATATTTTATAAAGGTTTAGCAAGAAACATAACTTCATTAAAATCTATTGCCGGTGTAAAAAAGCTATGGATTGAAGAAGGTGAAAGCGTAAGTGAAAAAAGCTTAAAGGTTTTAACTCCTTCTATACGTTCAAGCGTTAAAGATAACCTAAACGATAATGATGACCCTCCTGAGATTTGGATAACAATGAACAGGAACTCTAGACAAGATGCTATAAGTAAAAAGTATCTAGCAAGAGCTGAAGCATCACTAGAGCGGACAGGATATTACGAAGATGACCTTATGATGGTTGTAGAGGTTAATTATCAAGATAACCCTTGGTTTCCTGCTGAACTAGAGCAAGAGCGGGCAGATGATAAAGAAAACCTAAGCGAGGATGAGTACGACCATATATGGAACGGGCATTATAATGAATCAGTTGAAAGAGCTATTATTAAAAAGTCTTGGTTCGATGCTGCTATCGACAGTCATATTAAGCTTGGCATTAATCCTACTGGTGCAGTTGTTGCTACACATGACCCAGCTGATGAAGGTGGAGACTCTAAAGGTTATGCTTGTCGTAAAGGAATACTATACACAGACATTGATGAGATTGTAGCTAAAGATGGCAACGAAGGTTGTGACGAGGCAACGAGTAGGGCTATAGCGGCTAATGCTGATTTGTTTGTTTGGGATGGAGACGGAATGGGTGCGCTACTACGCAGACAGATAAAAGAAAACTTCTCAGGCATTAAATGTGATTTAAGAATGTATCGAGGCTCTAATGAGGTAGAAGATAAAAAGTCCAAGTATGATGGGTTAATGTCGCTAGGTAGTAAAGACAAGCCAAAAACTAATGCTGATACTTTTTATAACAAGCGTACTCAATACTACATGAAGTTAGCGCAAAGGTTTTATAACACTTGGTTGGCAGTAGAAAAAGGGCAATATACAGACCCGGATACAATTATAAGTATATCAAGCAACATTAAGCTAATAGATAAATTACGCTCAGAAGTCTGCAGAATACCAAGAAAGCAAAACGGCACTGGTAAAATCCAATTGATGAGCAAGAAAGAAATGAAAGATAAGCATGATATTGATTCACCTGGTATGGCTGACTGTTTAGCTATGGGTGAAGAAATACCACACGTAACAAAAAAACTAAAATTAACCTTTGATTCGGTTTGTTAGGATAAATAATGGCAATAG
>ERZ1027208.264-NODE-264-length-23354-cov-49.642002_pt1 | contig 23354 bp, 21 predicted proteins | sample MGYA00520867_ERZ1027208 | MGnify/ENA primary metagenome ERZ1027208 (study PRJEB33311, sample SAMEA4378413) | marine metagenome | biome: Marine biome; feature: Fjord; material: Water | collected 2014-07-20T08:00:00Z/2014-07-... | depth 75 m ...
GTTCTGGTTCTGGTTCTGGCTCTGGTTCTGGCTCTGGTTCTGGCTCTGGCTCTGGCTCTGGCTCTGGCTCTGGCTCTGGCTCTGGCTCTGGCTCTGGTTCTGGTTCTGGTTCTGGTTCTGGTTCTGGTTCTGGTTCTGGTTCTGGTTCTAAAGCATCTAGAGATACCTCAATGGCTTCGCTGTCCGAGCCATCATTAGTTGTTTCTACTGGGGCTTCTAAACTATCTAACGATACATCAATACCCTCACTCACTGGTTCATTATTGATATTGTCCGCCACTTCCCCCTTTAAATCAGCTGTATTTAGCACCTGTAAAAGCAGTGTTGAAAACTCTTGAACCGGCTCATTGAAAAAAGAAACATCGTCACTCTCTTGTTTTAAAATAGATGACATAAAGGCCTGAACACACGCCTTTTCAAGCCCAACCCACTGCTCAGACAGTTCAAGAGTTTTTTCTGATGCAACCCCAGCTTCTTCTAGTTTCGCCACAAGCTGCATCTTTCTTTCGCTCTCATTATCACTAAACTTAGTTGCTAGGTTCCGCACCAGAGTAATCAATTCTTTCTTCTTCTTTCTCGCCCGTACAATATAAACAGTCACCCCTAGGCTCATCGCTAAAATGATTTCAAATAAAATGGTGATTAAGCTCATGCTCATGATGGCACTCCTTTAGGCTAAATTAATTTCTTACGTACGAGCATCTTCTTTTAATAGCCGATCAAACATTGATATAACCCTTTCTTTACTCGCCATTAGCTCTTGCTGCTCGGCACTGCCATCGAATAAAAGTGCATATTCATTAGAGACATCATCTAATGTTCTAATGGTCACACCTAACTGTTCTGATAACCGTTCTTTTTCACTCACTTCAACCTCTAAATCGGCCTTTAAAGCAACCACTTTCTCCTCATCGGAAGAGCCTGCCACTCCATTGCTTACAGCTTCCCTTAAAGCATTACGATAGGGCGTGGCCATCCCTATGACATGCTGATCTATTGTCTGTAATATCTCGCTTCTTTTTTGCAAAAAAAGCCCGAAGATCCCTTGGTAAACTTTTGACTCGGTTTCTTTTATATCCTCGACCAATGCCTTTAATAGCGACCCCTCCAATAAAGAAAAGACCTCGTCCTCATAAAACATAGCTTGTCGTTGGGTGGCATTTTCTTTAATTCTCTTAGCCAGTTTTTGGACCGCCAGCTGGTCTTCTTTCTTTTTATTTCCACCTAATATAAAAACCGCATAGACCCCTCCCACTACAAGGAGGGCAACAACACCCAATAAATACCAGACTATAATATCAGTACTCATTTTAATAACTCCTTGATCAAAGCCTCGTCTTCTTCCGCCCCTTTTTCTTGAAAGTATTTAAAACCAAAAAAGCTGGTTGCTGCTAATAACACGGTTACTAATAGCACTATAAGCAATGAAATAACCCAACTCACATCTTCTTCACCCGTATTATTCTCAGCTGATCCATCCGTGCCGTTATTACTGCTTAAGCAGGATTGCGAGTCTTCATTGCTGAGTAAAATTTTCGATAAATCAGGGCACTCAAATAGCTGCTCTTTTGTTAGCCCTTGTTTATCCAATGTAATACCAGCTTCAGCTAACACCTCTTTAAAGATAGGCTTAATCTCCAGGTATTCAACCTTTGGTTTTTTACTAACATAAAAGGATAACCCTCCAACACGCTCAAACGTACTCCCAGATGCTCGGACTGTTGCTTCATAAGGACCTGGTTTCAGTACACTACCAATGTCAGCAAAAAAATAACCTCCATTTATCATATCCCTTGAAAAATCAAACAGTTCTTTTTCACCCCGTTTATTTTTTACTTCCACTGTCGCTGTTATTAAGCCCAAAAAGCCCTCATCCAGCATCAACTTCCCTTTTTCCGTTATCAGCATTCTTACTTGAAAGTCTGTGCCAGCTATTACTTCTTTTGGCGCCTTCTCAATAGCCATTTGCAAATTAGTCTTGATAAAGATTGTATTATTTGGGTCTGCTGCTGCGATTAACCGCCATTCTCCTGCCATTGGTTGCTTAACAGTGACGATATCAAACCTTTTCTCCCGATGCCACTTCACGCCAGTACGTTGACTTGTTTTCCCGAAATCCATTCCCTCTGGGTCATCTAATTGTGTTGAGCCAAAACCTTTTTTTCTAAAAACTACTGCCGTAAATTCCCTAACTGTTTCATCAATGTCAAACTTGTTAGCCACGACCGGAACGCTGTTCCGTTCAACCAATCGCTTATTGATCCGCAGTAGGGCACGCTCAAGTTGATTTTCCTTTTTTATTTGCTCAAACCAGCCATGTGTTTGACTAGCTAAGCTTTCAAGTAGTTCTTTATCTGCAGTATCTGATATCGCAACCGTGTGCACGTTTACACCCGCCTCTTTTAAACGTGAAATTTGGTGACTTAAAATACGCTTTTTTGACGCCAGATTTTTTGACCTAACCCCACCAGATGTAATGTTGCCATTCGTGATTAAAATAAGATGCCGACTAACATCGTCTTCCTGCTCCACCCAATCAAATGTTGCCACCGCTAAGGCTCTTTCTATATCGCTTCGTTTAGTGCTTGACGACAAACCACTGAGCTTTTTCAATGCCTGGCTCTTCCATATCTCACTGGCTTTACCAGGCTTTATAATGGGTGTCGTCATTTCGTCAAACATCCAAATACCTGCGAATGCTTTATTGGGTAGAAGTTCGACAAACAGTTTTAAGGCCGCTAAGCGATAGTGCTCAGGGTCAGCAACGCCCATTCTTTCTGACACGTCAACCAGTACGCGTACTTCTAGAGAGGGTTTAAGTGGCTTTTTAAAAGACGCCGCATAGCCTGTTACTGAGACAAGTAGTAGCATCAATAAAAGGCCATACATTAGCCTAGAGGGAGTTCTAATCATGGGTTATTAAGTGTCATTTTCACACCATTATGACGGTTAGTAGGTATAGTCGTGTATCGGCTAGCCTACTGATAACTTGAATAGAAAGAGTATTTAGACGTTTTTTTAGGTACTCGTTAGTTTTTTTAAAACTCAGATTTACTCGGCACAGTTTTTATTAGAGTCTTTAAACTGGTTTAACGGACTGTTTTAAAATGCTCACGGAGGGCAGTTCCTTTCCTTCTAGGAACTCTAAAAAAGCCCCGCCACCCGTTGAGATGTACGACACCTTATCTGCTATTTTATACTTATCGACGGCCGCCAAGGTATCGCCTCCACCGGCTATGGAGAAGCCTTCACTCCTGGCAATGGCTCGCGCCAGCACTTCGGTTCCATGACTGAATTGCTCGAACTCAAACACCCCTAGTGGGCCGTTCCAGACTATGGTAGCTGCTGCGTTAACCATATCAGCGTAACGCTGAGCTGTTTGCGGCCCCACATCTAAAATTAAATCGTCTTCATCAATATCTTGAACCAGTTTAACAACAGCCTCGGCCGCTTCGGAGAAGCTTTTGCCACAGACCACATCAATAGGAATTGGAATGTTCGCTCCCTTTTTTTCTGCCTTAAGCAGAAGTTTTTTTGCCTCTTCAACTAAACTAGGTTCATATAATGATTGCCCTACCGAATAGCCCTTTGCAGCAATAAAGGTATTGGCAATCCCTCCACCGACAATTAGTTGATCAACTTTGTCTAGCATCGCATCCAGAACGGTTAATTTGCTCGATACTTTTGCACCACCTACAACGGCCAGCATTGGTTTAGCTGGCTCATCCAAGGCCCGCCCTAAGGCGCTTAATTCGGTTGACAACAAAGGGCCTGCGCATGCAATCGGCGCATACATAGCGACCCCATGTGTTGATGCTTGAGCGCGATGCGCCGTACCAAAAGCATCCATTACAAATACGTCACATAAAGCTGCTATTTTTTTGGCCAGCACGTCATCGTTCGCTTTTTCGCCCACATTGAAGCGAACATTTTCACATAGGATAATATCGCCAACTTGACCGTCCACCCCATCCAACCAGTTTTTTTCTAAACGTACAAACTCCCCCAACAAAACGGATAAGTGCTCCGCAACTGGCTGCAAGCTATAGGCTTTATCATACTGACCTTCGTTGGGCCGACCAAGGTGAGACATAATAATAACGACAGCACCCGCTGCATGAGCTTGTTGAATGGTGGCTAAGCTCGCTCTAATTCTTGCATCGCTACTGACGGCCCCGTCCTTGATAGGCACGTTGAGATCTTCTCTAATCAGCACTCTCTTGCCAGCTAGGTTTACATCCTGCATATTGATAATGGTCATTTTAAGTCCTTTTATTAGCTATAAATTAAGTGCCTCATCAGCACATCATCATTGCAACCGCTGTGTCTAATAAGCGATTCGAGAAACCCCACTCATTATCATACCAAGCTTGCACTTTCACTAAAGTGTCATGCTGCACCATGGTCTGATTCGTATCGACACTACAAGATGCGGCGCAGTGGTTAAAGTCTACTGAAACCAGTGGTTCAGCATTAACATTTAAGATGCCGCGGAGCGGCCCTGTCGACGCTAAACGCATGGCGGTATTTATTTCATCAACCGTGGTTGCTCTTGATGCATTAAAGGTGAAGTCAATCAGTGCAACATTTAAGGTCGGCACACGAATCGCCAAACCATCAATTTTACCCACTAGTGCTGGTAATACCTGCTCAACCGCTTTTAGCGATTTAGTTGGGGTTGGAATAATCGATAAACCAGCGGCCCTTGCTCGGCGTAAATCAGGGTGATGCGAATCAGTGAGTTGCTGGTCATTGGTATAGGCGTGAATCACCGTGCCTAAACCGCTATCAATGCCAACTGTTTCGTGTAAAACTCTTGCAACAGGTGCTAAGCAATTAGAAGTGCAGGAGGCATTTGATACCACTCTGTGCGTCGATTTTAGCGATGTATGATTCACCCCATACACAATCGTTGCATCTACCTTGTCATCCGATGGAGCAGAAATAAGCACTTTTTTAGCCCCAGCTAAGCAATGCATATGAGCAGGTTCTGCTTGGGTAAACTGTCCGGTACATTCAAGTACCACATCCACGCTAAGCTTTGCCCATGGTAGCTTAACGGGGTTAGCTTCCGACAAATACTCAATACGATCACCGTCGACAATTAATGCCGGCCCGTCAGTCTCAACATCAAAAGCGAAACGTCCGTGCGCAGTATCATATTTCAACAGGTGCGCAGAAATATCGAGCGGCTCAATTTCATTAATTGCCACCAATTGAATCTGCTGATTGCGCTGCGCCTCATATAAGGCTCGCAGCACATTACGGCCAATGCGGCCAAAGCCGTTAATTGCTACCCGAATACTCATCGTTTACAGTGCTTATAAAAGGCCTTTTGCCGCTGCCACCATTTTATCTGCGGTAATACCAAAGAATTCAAATAACTCTTTAGCCGGGGCAGATTCACCAAAACGATCTAAACCAATAACCGCACCTTGCAGGCCGACATACTTATACCAAAGCCCGGTTGACCCGGCTTCAATCGCTACCCGTGCGCTAACCGCCGCTGGTAGAACAGATTCTTTATACGCCGCATCTTGCTGGTCGAATAAATCTACACAAGGCATAGACACCACACGTACCTTAATACCGTCTGCCGTCAAACTCTCCGCAGCCGTTGTTGCCAACTCAACTTCTGAGCCGGTTCCCATTAAGATAACTTGAGGCTCGCCACCGCAATCCTTCAAGATATAAGCGCCTTTAGAAATAGCTGCTAGCTGCTCATCTGTGCGCTCTTGGTGCTGCACATTTTGACGGGTAAAAATTAATGCAGACGGTGTGTTCTCGCTTTCAACCGCACACTTCCAAGCCACTGCAGATTCAACCGCATCACAAGGACGCCATACATTCAGGTTAGGAATTAAGCGTAAGCTTGACACGTGCTCAACTGATTGATGGGTTGGGCCATCTTCACCCAAGCCAATTGAGTCATGGGTATACACAAAAATATTTCTCAACTTCATTAATGCCGCCATACGCACAGCATTTCTAGCATAATCAGAGAAGGTTAAGAACGTTGCTCCGTAAGGAATAAAACCACCGTGCAAGGCAATACCATTTTGAATCGCACTCATACCAAATTCACGCACCCCATAATGCAGGTAGTTACCATTGGCATTTGTGCCATCCACATCGGTACAACCTGTCCATTCGGTAAGGTTAGAACCGGTTAAATCGGCAGAGCCACCTAGGAACTCGGGTAATAATGGGCCAAAACCATTTAGCGTATTTAACGAAGCTTTTCGTGACGCTATCGTTTGCGCAGCTTTCTGTGCATTGGCAACAAAAGCCGTTGATTTCTCTTCCCAATCATCAGCCAACTCACCGGCTAAACGACGTAATAATTCATCAGCCAATTCAGGGTATTGCTCAACATATGATTCAAACAAGGCTTCCCAAGCACTTTCTGCTTGCTCGCCCTTTTCACTAGAATCCCATCCGTTCTTAATATCACGAGGAATCTCAAATGCAGGTGCGCTCCAACCTAGGGCTTTTCTAGTTTCGGCAATTTCTTCAGCGCCTAGTGGTGCGCCGTGTACATGGTGCGTGCCTTCTTTGTTTGGTGCACCTGAACCAATCACTGTTTTACAACAAATTAAGGTTGGCTTATTGGTTTCTTTTTTAGCTTGTTCGATTGCTTGTTTAATGTCCGCCGCATCATGCCCGTCAACGCTACGAACCACATGCCAACCATACGCTTCAAATCGTGCTGGGGTATCATCGGTGAACCAACCTTCAACATCACCATCAATAGAAATACCATTGTCATCCCAAAATGCGATCAATTTACCTAAACCGAGGGTACCGGCATACGAACAGGCTTCGTGAGAAATACCTTCCATCAAGCAGCCATCGCCCATAAAGGTATAAGTGTAGTGATCAACAACCGGGAAGTTAGGCTGATTAAACTGCGCCGCCAATACTTTCTCGGCCAAGGCCATACCTACTGCATTGGTCACGCCTTGCCCTAATGGGCCGGTGGTCGTTTCCACGCCCGGCGCATAACCGTACTCTGGATGCCCAGGTGTTTTTGAATGCAATTGACGGAAATTACGCAGCTCTTCAATGTCTAAATCATAGCCCGACAAATGTAAGAGCGAATATAGCAACATTGAGCCGTGTCCATTCGATAAGATAAATCGATCACGGTTAACCCAGTGTGGGTTCGCTGGGTTGTGAGACAAGAAGTCATTCCACAGAACCTCGGCAATATCGGCCATTCCCATCGGTGCGCCTGGGTGACCTGAATTGGCTTGTTGAACAGCGTCCATACTTAGAACACGAATGGCGTTAGCCAGCATTTTACGGGAAGGTGTTTGGCTCATGATTGATTCTTGTTTTTTAATCGGTAGCTGATCAGTACAACACGTACTAATCATTTGAAGAAGTTAGCTATTTTACACGTAAACCTACGCCAAGAGAAACCTCCTACTTTCTTATACATGAGTAATTTTAATTTAAAATAATTCCCTAGCCTTACCCACGTCACCAATATGCCTGCTTTGCTCCCCATAAATTATCATATTTTGGGTGTAAAAAAGCTTTACGACGTTATTTTTCCTTGAAACAAGCAGCTGTTAAGCGCATGGGTTTCACGCGTAAATAAATGCATATTAAGCTAGCTTCGATAAAACATAATTCATTTGAAGTTGACACATTACTCGCTTCTTATAGACCCTGAGAAAAACATGGACAACAACTAACCGCTGAATTTTGTAAGTTACTTATCTTCTGATAAAGAAAAAGGCATTTATCGTTCTGACCGTCACATAGTCACTGACCCTGATATATTTGAGATGGATCATCTCTTTGGAAAAGGCTAGCTGTACTTATGCCATGAAAGTCAGCTAAAAAACCCTTATGATTATCTCCCCTTTCAAATGAATCGCCAGCCGGTCTTTGTCACTCGCGATAAAGAAGGGCAACTACACGGCGTTATTAACACTGCTTGCGGTAACACCAGAAACCAACCTGTCCATTCCACGCTTGATGCCTTGTGATACCAAAAGCGCTCTTTTAGACTGCGGCGAAAGCAACGGTAATGCTGAGCTTCACCTAAAAGCTATCCATGGTAACTACGTTACGACCATTGTTAATCGCTAAAAACACAAGGTTAAGTCTGTTGATGTTACCGCCATTGCCTCTGGTAAATCAAAACTGGCGAGCGGTTATTATGGTTTTGGTCATGGTCACGTCGTATAAAACGGCCTCTAATTAATCCGATAAACTCATGGATTTATCGAATTATTACCCCAATCACAACCATTAAAAGGCATAACGACACACCTTTCCAAAACAGTACTGGGTCATGGTCCAACAAAGGGGCTTTAGCCTTGCTGACAAACTCTTTACTTGGCCGCTTTGACCGTACACCCTGTTAAAACTTATTCATCATCCATATTAATTTCAACGCGGTTTCGACCTTTTCGCTTAGCTCGGTAAAGTAGTTTGTCTGCCCTATTAATAATATGATCGCAGGATTCATCTTCTTTATGCGATAAAGTTGCACCAATACTAATGGTAAACCGAATGGTCTTATCGCCAATTGAGGTCGATAAGCTCTCCACTTTTTCCCTTAGGTTTTCTGCCAACTGGAAGCATATACCCTTATCAACATCTAACAACAGAAAGATAAACTCTTCCCCGCCCCACCTAGCAACCGAGTCTGTTTTCCTAATACTGTGTTGCAACTCAGCGGCAAGTTGCTTAAGAACTAAGTCTCCAGCAGCATGACCATGCTGATCATTAATTGCTTTGAAGTGGTCAATATCAACCATCAATACGGCAAACTGGCTCTTACTTCGCTGGTACCTATCAAACTCACTCTGTACTTTCTCTTGATAAGGTCGACGCATAAATAGGCCTGTCAACGCATCATAGGCAGCAAACTTTTGTAAGGTAGCATGCCGTTCATTATCTTGTTTAATCCACCGATGAATGCCAATAACCAGTAGCACCAAGCCGAATAGCTCACTGGCATCTTCAAAAACAACGGTCACCCATGAGGGTTGCTTAAATACTTCATCTAAAGCATCGGTTAAAAAGGCCATAAATAGCAATAGAAGACCGAACATAAGGCAGCTATAAACAAACTTTCCACTGTTTTTTCTAGCGGCATAATGTATTAAAACAAAAAGTAGACTGGCCATAAGGCCTTCTGATAACAAACTAACCCAGTTAGTCCCTTCAAACAAAGGCAAGTACACCACATGGTAGCTGCTCAGTATCAACCCTAGACCAAGGGCTAATAGTACGGGCCACTGTCGAACACTGAAAACATTAGTCCCCATCAAACCCTCCACTTTATGGAGCAGCCCATACTGGGCTCTTGCTCTGTTGGGCCCTTACCCGTTTTAGCAACCAGTAACATAGCCTCAACAAGCTCTCTTTTTCCAATTTTAATGTTCAACCTCTGCCCGGTTTCATCTAAGCGGCCACGGTACTGCAATTCTCCTTGTCGGTTATAACCAAAGAAGTCTGGCGTGCAGATTGCTTTATAGGCTTTGGCAACTTGCTGTGTCGAATCAATCAGGTAGGGAAAGTTATACTGCTTGTCTTTGGCGACTTGCTGCATACTCTCAAATGAGTCCTCGGGGTAGTCATCTGGGTCATTTGACATGATAGCAACAACACCAATGCCATTGTCTTGCAACACAGCCATGTCCTCTACCAAACGTTGTTGAATGGCTTTTACATAGGGACAGTGGTTACAAATAAACATGACCAGCAAGCCATGCTCGCCCATACAGTCATCTCGTGTCCAGCGCTTATTGTTCACACCCAGTAAATTAAAATCGGGAGCTCTTAGACCACTATCACAAAACGGTGTTTGTAGTAATGTCATCCTCCCTCCCTAATCTCTATTTAATGCACGCAATAACAAAACGACACCTAAGCCACCCAGCACCCAACTCGTCACAGGCGCCCCTTCTAACATCAACGGTGAAAAACCATCCAAACCTAATAGTATTGCAGCTGAGATTAGCAAGCTACCACCAGCGATTGCCATCACGCTACTGCGGTGGTTTTTTATCATTTGGTCTTCTAGACGATCTAGTTGTTTAGACTTCCAGTTAATTTCCAGCTCGCCTTTTGATGCCTCATCTAATACTTTATAGACCATATCCGGTAATTCTGGAAATTTCTCAGCCAGTAAAGGGAGCTTAGTTTTCAACTTATTAAAAGTAGCCTTAGGGCCCATTCTGTTTTTGTACCAGTCTTCCAAGTAGGGCTTGGCTGTTTGCCACAAATCTAAATCTGGGTACAGTTGACGACCTAGACCTTCAATATTCAATAACGTTTTTTGCAATAAAACCAATTGCGGCTGAACTTCCATATCAAAGCGTCGCGCTGTTTGGAAAAGTCGCAGCAATAAATTGCCGTATGAAATTTCTTTTAGTGGCTTTTCAAAAATAGGCTCACAAACCGCCCGAATAGCACTTTCAAAGTCGCCTAGCTTTGTGTGCTTTGGCACCCAGCCAGACTCAATATGCAATTCGGCCACTCGATAGTAATCACGTTGAAAGAAAGCAAGAAAGTTTTCTGCCATATAGCGCTGATCTTCCAGCGTTACCGTTCCCATAATACCGAAGTCTATGGCAATGTATTGCCCTTCATCTGATACAAAAATATTTCCTGGATGCATATCTGCATGAAAGAAGTTGTCACGAAACACCTGTGCAAAAAATATTTCTACTCCACGTTCAGCTAACTGCTTTAAGTCGATATTTTTTTGCTTAAGAACATCAACCTGACCGATGGGTGTTCCATAAATACGCTCCATAACCATAACGTTTTGTCGCGTATAATCCCAATATATTTGGGGAATATAAAGCTGCTCAGATGCTTCAAAGTTTCGATGCAACTGTGTTGCGTTCGCTGCCTCGCGTACTAAGTCCAGTTCATCATGTATTGTTGCATCGAATTCACGAACAACATCTACTGGGTGCAAGCGTTTTGCTTCACCCCAGTATTTGTTAGCAAGTTCGGCCAGCGTGTAAAGTACGGCCACGTCTGCATCAATAACCTTTTTAATGCCCGGTCGTATTACCTTTACCACCACATCCTCACCTGAGTGCAGCGTCGCTGCATGCACTTGAGCAATGGATGCTGATGCTAAAGGGTTTACCGAAAATTCGGAGAAAATTTCATCTATCTGCTGGCCAAGTGACTGCTCTATTATGTTACGAGATAAGTCATTATCAAAAGCAGGCACGTCGTCTTGTAACTTTGATAATTCGGTGCCAATATCAGGAGCTAATAAGTCTTGACGGGTGGATAAAATTTGCCCAAATTTAACAAAAATTGGCCCTAGGTCTTCTAGCGCTTTACGAATTCGCACCCCACGCGGCTCTTGTCTACGTCCCAACCAACAGCTGGGTGATAAATAACTTAAAAACCGTAGTGATCTAAACAGGTGTAATTTAAAGATAAACTCATCTAACCCATAGCGTATTAATACGCGTTGAATACGGAATAAGCGGAGTGCTATTGTCATTTTAATCACTTAGTACCTTCTTGGGATTATCCGCGCTTTGTTGCTGCTTTAGAGTAAGCTGTTGGACTAGTGCCTCTAGTCTATCGGCGGCTAAACGCAAATCATCTACATCCCGTTTAAACCGATTAACTTCAAATGAAGAGGGCAATAATTGCCGCTCTTCACGGAGATATTCGGATAGATCCAAACCACTGCTTGTTGACACATTTCCGCACCATTTAAAGAAATCACGGGCAGTGCTTCCCAGTGCATTGGCTATGATATCTCCAGTGAGCTCTGACAGGGGCTCTTCCAGATCCACGTCAATATTACCTAAAAATGATTGAAAAGCCTGCCCTAATGATAAGTCCCCTTCAATAACCACCTCACCTGACAACACGCCGTCATTTGATGAGGTTAACCCCAAGCGCGCCAAGGCAATTGGCGACCCTATGATCCTAGTATCTGCAGGCGTGGAGCAGCTATCACTAATGTCCAACGCACCGTCACAAATGATAATGAAAAGACTTAATGATAGGGGGTGAAAACAAATCTCAACCACCTTATTATCCATCCGAGCTAATTGTTTAGGCGCTTCTGGGTCGTAAGCCAAATAGCGGTTAAATGCTATTTGCAGAGGTTTAATAAGAAGCGTCAAGGCTGACATAAAGTGTTAGAGCTTATAACCGGTATGAACGGCAACAATACCACCGGTTAGGTTATTGACTTGGCAACGCTCAAAACCGGCCTCCTCCATCATCCCTTTTAGGGTTTTTTGGTCGGGGTGCATTCGAATGGACTCGGCTAAATATTGATAACTTTCGCCGTCTTTAGCAATTAACTCACCTATTTTGGGCAGTAATTTGAACGAGTATATGTCGTAGATTTTATCTAAGATTGGGTTCGTTGGCTTTGAAAACTCTAAAATTAACAAACGGCCTCCTGGTTTAAGAACCTCAAACATTGACCGTAAGGCAGCAGCTTTATCGGTAACATTTCTTAAACCAAAACCTATACAAACCCGGTCAAATTGGTTCGACAGATAAGGCAAACTCTCGGCATTTGCTAAGTTATAGCTAATATTATGACTGCAGCCTTTATCAATCATTCTATCTCGGCCAACACGTAACATGGCCTCATTAATATCAGCTAAAACGACTTGCCCACTGCTACCTACTCGCTTAGAAAAAAGTGCTGATAAATCACCAGTTCCGCCTGCTAAATCAAGCACCTTATGCCCCGGCTTTACATTGGCGACTTCTACCGTAAAGCGCTTCCATAGTCGGTGAACCCCCATCGACATCAAGTCATTCATAATGTCGTATTGCGGTGCTACAGAGTCAAAAACCTCTCTAACTTTACCCACCTTTTCTTCAATGGGAACGTCCTTGAAACCAAAATGTGTTGTTTTATGATCTATCACCATGCCTCCTTATTAGAACACCTACTCTACACTTTACGTTGATGCCCTGCTTGTTCTAACCTTGCCAAATAATCTTGCCAGTTAGCGTGCTTATTTTCTGCCAACTCCAGCAAGTAAGGCCAGCTGTATAGCCCCGTTGCATGCTCATCACTAAACACCAGTCTCACCGCATAATTCCCCACCGGTTCAATAGCTATAATGTTGACCGCCTCTTTATCCACCTGCAATACTTCCTGGCCGGGCCCATGCCCACGAACTTCAGCTGAGGGCGAGTAAACTCGTAAATACTCACAGCTCATTTCAATGTTCTCACCCTCATTAAAACTTAAGGTTAATGTGTGTTTTTTTTGATCTAAGGCTATGTCTGTTATTGATTTCATGGTGTCCTACAAAATAAACCGAGATAAATCTTCATCGGCTGTTAGTTCAGATAATTGAGTGTCTACATAGGCCGCATCCACATGCTCGCTTATCGCTTCACCAGCGGGTGCTTTAAATGAAATCTCATCTAATAAACGCTCCAAGATCGTATGTAAACGGCGTGCACCGATATTTTCAGTGCCTTCATTTACTTTCCAGGCCATCTCTGCAATTTTTGCAATGCCATCGGTTGTAAACGTTAAGTTGACATTTTCTGTGGCCAATAATGCACTGTACTGCTCGGTTAGTGACGCATCTGGCTCCGTTAAAATCCGTATAAAGTCTGCTGCATTCAAAGCATCAAGCTCTACTCGAATGGGGAATCGCCCCTGCAACTCAGGAATTAAATCTGATGGCTTAGATACATGGAAAGCACCTGATGCAATAAATAAGATATGGTCTGTTTTCACTGCACCATATTTTGTCGTGACGGTACACCCTTCAACCAGGGGTAATAAATCACGCTGAACCCCATCTCTTGATACGTCCGCACCACCGCTATCACCACGCTTACATACTTTATCCAGCTCATCCAAAAAGACGATACCTGTTTGTTCAAGGTTGTCTATCGCCTTATGTTTCAGCTCTTCTTCGTTAACCAGCTTAGCTGCCTCTTCTTCAACCAAGGCGGCTAAGGCCTTTTTAATGGAGGTCTTTCGCTTCTTCTTTTTATCAGACGACATATTTTGAAACATGCCTTGAAGCTGGTTGGTCATTTCTTCCATACCTGGCGGGGCCATAATTTCAACACCGACACTGGGCGCACTCACTTCCAGCTCAATGTTTTTCTCATCCAAATCACCTTCGCGTAGCTTTTTCCGGAATTTTTGTCGCGTCGCATCACCGCTCGTATCACTTGGGTCTGAACTTTCCGCACGTGGCAGTAAAATATTAAGCACTCTTTCTTCTGCCGCATCCTCCGCTTGACGCTTAACCTTAGCCATCTCTGTCTCGCGCATCATCTTAACAGCCGTATCGGCAAGGTCCCTAATAATAGAGTCCACATCTCGCCCAACATAGCCGACTTCGGTAAACTTGGTTGCTTCAATTTTTATAAACGGTGCATTAGCTAATCGTGCTAACCGGCGGGCTATTTCTGTTTTTCCAACACCTGTTGGACCTATCATCAGAATGTTTTTAGGGGTTATTTCACCACGTAAGCTCTCGTTTACTTGCGAACGTCTCCAGCGGTTTCTTAGCGCAATGGCAACCGCCCTTTTTGCTGCATTTTGGCCAACAATATGCTTATCCAGCTCGTGTACTATTTCCTTCGGTGTCATTTGGCTCATCTTACTTTTTTTCCTCTGACGTTAATTCTTCAATCGTTTGGTTATGGTTGGTGTAAATACAAATATCACCTGCGATACCCAATGACTTTTCTACAATTTCTCGCGCACTTAAGTCACTGTTTTCCAATAAAGCGCGAGCAGCTGACTGCGCAAAGGGTCCACCTGAGCCAATGGCAATTAAATCTTGTTCGGGCTGTATCACATCACCATTTCCAGAAATAATGAGAGAATCCTTGCTGTCGGCAATGGCCAACAAGGCTTCTAACTTTCGCAACGCCCGGTCTGTTCGCCAGTCTTTAGCCATTTCCACCGCTGCTCGGGTTAAATTACCGTGGTGTTTTTCCAGCATCCCTTCAAATCGTTCGAATAAGGTAAACGCATCTGCTGTTGCACCAGCAAAACCAGCAATAACCTGACCGCCTGCTAGCTTACGGACCTTTCTAGCATTGCCTTTCATAATAGTGTTACCTAGAGTGACTTGTCCGTCACCACCAATTACAACGCTATCACCACGACGCACTGAAAGAATTGTTGTTCCTCTAAAATCCACTATTAATTCCCTGACTTAAATTCAATTCTACATTTTACACAATATTCAACGCTTAGCGTATTGACTCTGCTTGTTTCACCAATAAACACCTTGGCATGATATCCTCTTTAATGACTAGATATTAGGATGCCAAACAATGGATGAACTTAACCAAATTTCTCAAACACTTGCACTCAGCATGGGTGCTGCTTGGGGTAGTGGCATCAACCTGTATGCGACGATCCTTATGCTTGGCTACTTAGCCTATACAGGAAACATTGATTTGCCGCCTGATTTGATGATTGTGGCAGACCCATTAGTTATGACGGCTGCTGGCCTTATGTATGCCGTTGAATTTTTCGCCGATAAAGTCCCCGGTGTCGACACGTTCTGGGACACCCTGCATACCTTTGTGCGTATCCCTGCTGGCGCGATGCTAGCAGCCAGTGCTATTGGTGATGTTGGTCCCGCAGCAGAAATTGCGGCAGCCCTCGTTGGGGGAAGTCTAACAGCTGCGACTCACGCTACCAAAGCGGGTAGCCGCGTCCTTATTAACACCTCTCCAGAACCCTTTAGCAACTGGACCGCATCCATCGCTGAAGACCTTGCTGTTTTTGCTGGCGTTTGGGCCTCTATTCAGCACCCTGCTTTTTTTATTGTCGCTATTTTCATGCTCATTTTGCTAATGGTCTGGGCTTTACCTAAGCTATGGAGAGGCATCAAAAGGGTCTTTAAGTTTTTGGGTCGACTATTTCGATGGTCCAATACAGATACTGATTATTCTAAACCGCTTGAAAATACTAAACTGCCTCGACCAGATTAGGGTTTTTTCTGCTGCTTGGCCCTTGGGTGAGCCTGGTCGTAAACCGACGCCAAGTGTTGAAAGTCTAGGTGTGTATACACCTGAGTTGTACTAATATTACTGTGCCCTAGCCATTCTTGAACGGCACGTAAGTCTTGACTTGACTCCAGCATGTGACTCGCAAAAGAGTGCCGTAACATATGCGGAGATAGGTGCCCCTGCAATCCTTGACGCTTTCTCCAGCGCTCTAAACGCAATTGAATACTTCTGGTGGTTAAGCGTTGACCACGCTGACCAATAAAAAGCGCCACCTCACCTATTTTAACCAGCTCTATTCTCACCGAGAGCCAACCCCGGATAGCCTTGAGAGCTTTACCACCCACGGGTAGCTGTCTGGCCTTCCCGCCTTTACCGTGCACGATATGAATAGTAGCGGCTCTAAGGTCAATATCTCTCAAGTTAACCGCTGCCAGCTCACTCACCCTTAAACCTGATGAATATAGTAGCTCCCACATGGCTAAGTCCCTTTTTTCTAGAGGGCCTTTTGTATTCGCTGTCATCAACACAGTTACCTGGTCAATATCTAAAACATGCGGCAAATTTTTCACCGCCTTTGGTGCCTTTATGCCATTAGCAGGGTTGTCGGGCAGGCATTCCATTTTAATTAAGTAGTTAAAAAAGCTACGGCACGCAGACAACTCTCGCTGCACACTTTTGCTGCCTAAACCTGCCTGATGTCGCCGGCTTAAAAACAATCGAACATGTTCTGATTTTATACTCGACCACTGGGTCAGACCAAGATCATCACAAAATAGCTCTATTTGCCGCAAGTCACGCTGATACGCTTTTAAGGTGTGGGCCGATAAACGCCGCTCAACTTTAATGGCCTGTAAAAATTGCTGGCAGAGCTCTGCAGCAGCAACATCCACCGTTACCTTACCCCTGTATCTTGCAAGGACGCTAGCCGCTTACCAACCATTTCACCTAAGTGTGCCAGAAATAAATCCCCCATCGCTGGGTGAAAACGGTCTGCATTTTTGCTTCCTATCGCCAGCAAGCCATTGTGCTCACCTAGCGTTAAAGGGATAAAGGCTACCGATTTAACGGTCTCCGCCTGTTGGTGGAAGAGCGCTTCTGCCTGCCCATGCGTTGGGTGACCACATTTGATTTTTTTTGTCTCAAAAAAACGTTTAAAACTGTCTAATTCAGGCGAGTCTTGCTGCCAGATAACACCACTAATGGGGAAACCTAATAACCTATCATCGGCCAGTAAGCGTAACGCAAAAAAATCAGCACTAAAACAGTCCCGAAGTAAGTCATCCAGTGTTGCAAAGACATCTTCAACGCAGCGTGCATCCAGCAAAGCTGCTGTTAGCTGCTGCATGCTAGAAAATAGCGCATCATTTTCTCTAGCAATATCCAGTAAGCCGGCCAATTGCTGTTGCGATTTTTGATTTTTCTCTCGCAGTAGCGCCAACTGGCGCATCGTCAAGGAGACAACTCCACCCTTTTGGTCGCTCAGCTTTATTGACTCTAAAAGCTCTGGATGCTGGTTAAAGAATTCTGGGTTCCCTTGCAAGTACTCACATACTTGCTCTGCTGTTACCTGGGGCTTATTTTTTTCTAGCTGCTGGCTCATAGCTCAATCATACCATCAAAAACAAAGGACGCTGGCCCGCTCATCATAACGGGGGACCCTCTCCCCTCCCAGCTAATCGTTAACCTTCCCCCTAACAGGGTTACATCAACTGGCGAGGAGACTTTCCCAAGTTCAATAGCAGCGACCACTGCCGCACATGCACCGCTTCCACAGGCTAACGTTTCCCCGGCACCTCGCTCATATACTCGCAATTTAAGGCTAGACTGCCCAGTGACCTCACTGAAGCCAATATTGGCACGCTCAGGAAAAAGTACATGGCTCTCTAATGCTTTCCCAACACGATTTATGTATCCAGTATCCGCATTAGTTACCTGAATAACCGCATGTGGGTTGCCCATTGATAGTGCTGAAAAACTGATCTCTTCATCATCTATTGTTGCGTTATAGAGTAATTGCTCCTGCTCATTGATGAGCGGAATGTTGGCCGGTAAAAAAATAGGCTGGCCCATATTAACGACAACATTATCCTGCTCATTCACGGTTAAAGTGAGCTCACCAGCTCCTGTTTCAACTCTTATGATTGACTTGTGAGTTAAGCCTTGCCGCCGAACAAATAAGGCAAAACAACGTGCACCATTACCACACTGCGATACTTCACTACCATCGGCATTGTAGATAACATAGCGAAAATCAGCATCTCCGTCTGCTCGTCTCACTAGCAGTAGCTGGTCAAAGCCAATTCCACGATGCCTATCTGCCCATTGTTTAATCGTTTCGGCCGATAATTCTAGCGTTTGGTTAACAGCATCAATAACAACAAAATCATTACCTAGACCGTGCATTTTTGTAAATTTAATCAACATGCCGTCCATTTTCCTTTGACGGTAATAGCGCCTCATTTTGCCATAGGCTTTCTATGCTTTGGCGTGCGCCAATTAAGTGTGCATGCTTACCATCGACCATCACTTCGGCTACACTGGGTCTAGAGTTGTAATTTGAACTCATTGTAAACCCGTATGCACCTGATGATCGCACTGCTAATAAGTCACCTTCTTCTATTGCTAGCGACCTATCTTTCCCTAAAAAATCACCTGTTTCACACACTGGGCCTACGATGTCATAACGCTTTTTGTCGGCTGCTGAATTCAGGTTGACGGCACTAATGTTTTGCCACGCTTGGTACAGGGCTGGGCGCATTAAATCATTCATAGCAGCATCGACAATTGCAAATTGTTTATCATCGGTTGGCTTAATGTATTCTACCTTCGTGACTAAGATACCGGCATTACCAGCAATGGCTCGGCCTGGTTCAAGAATGATTTCATAGGGCAAGTCTCCCAGCCGTTCATACAGTGCCTTCACATAGTCTGCTGGTAACACGGGCTTTTCATCATCGTAACAAATACCTAAACCACCCCCTAAATCAAGGTGCTGCAAGCTAATACCCACAATTTTCAAACGCTCGGCAAGCGTCAGTACACGGTCAAGTGCATCCACAAAAGGTGTTATCTCGGTCAGTTGTGAACCGATATGACAGTCCAGCCCAACAATATTTAAATGCTCTAACTGCTGCGCCCGCTGATACTCAGCAAAGGCGACCTCTATTGCTAGGCCAAACTTATTTTCCTTTAACCCAGTTGATATGTACGGGTGCGTTTTTGCATCCACATCGGGATTAACTCGAATAGAGATATTAGCGACCACGCCCAATTGACCCGCTATTTCATTAATTCTATCTAACTCGGTTGCCACTTCCACATTAAAACAGCGAATACCTACCACTAAGGCTCGACGAATTTCATCGTGTCGTTTACCAACACCTGAAAAAACTATTTTTTGTGGTGAGCCTCCTGCTTTCAATACACGCTCTAACTCTCCCACTGATACAATATCAAAGCCTGACCCTAACTGAGCCAACACATTGAGCACAGCAATATTGGAGTTTGCCTTAACAGCGTAACAAATCAAATGTGGCTTACTGCCAAACGCTTGATCAAACGCCTTCCAGTGTCGTTCCAGGGTCGCTCTTGAATAAATATAACTTGGTGTTGAAAACTGTTTAACAACAGTCTCGACAGCCAGTTCTTCGGCATATAACTGGCCGTTACGGTATTGGAAGTAGTCCATTAAAGGACCTGTTCTTGTACGAGTTGTGAACTGGGCATATATAAGTTACCTTTTTGCCCACAAGCACTAACAACTGTACATAAAGCCAGCACTAATCCCACTATTAATAAACGCGTCATTTTCGCATCCTTCATATCGCTCTTTAAAAAAGGCAGTATAAACTGCTGCTGTTTTTTGGCATACTCTAATCGCTTTATAAGTTCTTAATAATTTCGCTATGTGGCTTTAAGTGATACAACACTTATCGACTTTAAGCACTCCTAGGGTGAAATACCTTAACCAACGTTTGCTTCTTATATTTAATGAATATCCGAGATTTAAAATACATCACCGCCGTTGGTCGGCTTAAAAGTTTTAGAAAAGCAGCCGATGCCTGTTTCGTTAGCCAACCAACCCTAAGTATGCAAATTAAAAAGCTTGAGGCGGCCTTGGGCATAAAAATTTTTGAACGCAGTAACAAGCAGGTACTTGTTACCGAGCTTGGCCAGCAAATCATCTCATCTGCTCAATTGGTTCTTAAAGAGGTAAACCATATTGAAGTGCTCGCAAGAGATGCTCAAAACCCATTAGCAGGTAATTTCAGACTGGGTGCCTTTCCAACCCTTGCACCGTATGTTTTGCCTAAAATCATCCCTAGCATTAAAAAACAACTGCCTGAGATCAGGCTTATTCTTGTCGAAGAAAAAACAGCCTCCTTGATGGAGCAGCTGATAGGTGGTGAACTAGATGCAGCACTCATCGCTTGGCCCGTTAATGAACCTAAACTGATGAGCGAGGTTATATTTGAAGATGAGTTTAAGCTAGCCGTCTCTTCAAACCATACGCTAGCTAAAAAACCCCTCGTCAGCTATAAAGACCTCGCCAACCAGCCTCTTCTATTATTAGATGAGGGGCATTGTTTACGTGACCAAGCACTACAACTGTGTCAATTAGAGGGCCTTAACGAAATGCAGGATGTACGGGCATCAAGCCTTGAAACATTACGTCAAATGGTGCGCGCTAATACCGGCATTACGCTGATGCCAACGATTGCTATTCAGAATCACACTGCTGACATTCAATACATCCCCTTTAGCCGGCCTAAGCCGAGCCGACGTATTTGCTTGGTTTGGCGAAAGAGCAGCCCACGCTTACCAGTCGTCACCATCCTCAAAGGGATCATTTTATCCCTTTTTAAAGTCTAGTTTTCAAGCCATCTCTTATACAGTGGTGCTTATAAATTAAATCGCCTTCTAGCAATAAAGCGCCAATACAATTATGTATTTGCATGTCCCGTTCTTATTAACACCTTAGGTTCACGTGGTCGATCAACCTTACCGTGTAGGTCGCGAACGACAAGCAAACCGCCTTGCTAGGTCTTAAAGTGTGCCACCGCTGCTTGCAAATCAGCTGACAAGCTCGCCAGTTCCTTGCTTGCTTGTGCCACTTGCCCTGCTGCTGCGGCACTAGAGTGCGCGCCTTCTGATACCTTATCAATATGACTATCAACTTCTTTGGCCAACAAGCTCTGGCTACTCGTTGCATCGGCCACTTGATTTGTTTTATCCATAATATGCGTCACCTTACTCACTATCTTATCGATAGATAAGGATGCATTTAGCGCACCAGCCGCCATTCCTGTAGCACTCTTCTTGTTTTTCTCCATGACAGCCACCGATTTCTTCGTGTTCTCTTGTAGCCGTTCAACTATATTTTGAATTTTTGCTGTTGACTCCTGTGTCCGCCCGGCTAACGTACGAACCTCATCTGCCACCACCGCAAACCCACGGCCATGCTCCCCTGCTCTAGCGGCTTCAATCGCAGCATTTAGCGCCAGAAGGTTGGTTTGATCAGCAATACCACCAATAACATCCAATACCGAGGCTATATCGACACTGTTTTGTTCAAGCTTGCGTACCTCAAGAGCCGCCTCGCTCACTTCTTCGGCTAAGGTTTCAATCGAGACGATCGTTTTCCGAATAACTGCCCCCCCTTCATTTGCTTCAATATCGGCCTCTTTAGCATCAACCGAAGCCGCTTCCGCATTCATCGCCGACTCATTTATTGCCTTCAACATTCCACTCATTGCTCGTGCAATCTGCTTGGCTTGTTGCTGCTGCGCCACTGCCACACCTTTTGAACCGTCGGTTGTCGCTAATAATTCACTCGATGAACTCGCAAGAAGCCCTGCTTGCTCATCTAGTCTAGTGATCAAACCATGTAGATGAGACACCATTTCATTAATAGAGGTCGCCACATTATTAAGTTCATCGTTGGTCACGCTCTCGACACTGACCGTTAAATCCCCCGCAGCAATTTTTCGCATGGAATACTCCAGCGATTGAATCGTCGTCACAATCACCGAATAGAAGCCAAGCAATAGGTATATAACCAGTACCGACAGCAATAAGATCCCTGTTAATATTTGATTTCGCTTCGCTTTTAAGCGGTCCAACCTATCATTAAATAGGCTGTCCAAGCTCACTAAAAATCCATCATACAAGGTATAGACACTCGCAATGGCCACACTACCTGCCGTATAAATATCAGTCACTTCTGCTTCTATCAAATCCGGCTCTAAGATATCCTCATTAACCCGCCCGCTATACTCCGCTACTTGTTTTTTAACCTGATCCCTATCAAGCGTTAACTGTGCTTTTAATGTCTGATTTGCTTTGAATGCAATGGATATCGCTTTTTCAACCGACAAAAGGTTTTCACTCACATTTGCCGTTATCATATTCAACTGCACTTTTTGTTTAAAAGAAACCCAGCCTGCCGCTGCTGCGCCTACAGCAAGCGCCCTTAACTGCCCCATGCTATCAATGACTCGCGGCGCTCGATAAACCACCGTTTCCATCACAAATGAGGTGTCAATATCAGGGTCTAAGACCAATCCTGACGCTTGGCTGATCTGCTCAAAAAGAGCGAACATTTTATTCATTAAATTCAAATGTTCGGTTAAAACATCATCAGCGGGCAACTCAAAAGAACGTTGTTCTAATTCAATCCAATCCTGCTTAATACCCGTCCATAAACTTCCTGTTCCAAGTTCTTCAGCATAACGGGCAGCCAGTTCATCCAGCGCCACCAAATCAGTTTTTATCTGATGCCTTTTACTAAAAATCTCTTCCTTGAAACCATCAGCCTCATTCAAATAAGCATTCATCAACCCCATATGTTCAGGTAAGTGTTGATAAATTTGACGCGCTCCTTTTATATACTCCAAGCCACTTTGCTCTTTAATCGTCTTATCAATTTCTTTATTTAACTCACTCACCAACAACACCGAAATAGCTATTAGCGGTACTAGAAACAACAAGGAGATAAGGGTGATTTTCCACGGGTAGTTGAGGCGACCCATTAATTTAATCGAAGGACTTAATAAGATTTTCAATGCTCACTCCAAAATTGAGTTCTCACAATAATTGTGGCTACCCTAACAATCATTACACTTTTATAAGCCGCGTGATATTTGTATTGAACGTCAGTAGCGTACTTTAAAAATGACCGATCGAGATTGTACGAATGTCAGATGGCAGACATGTGACAGACATATGACAGACATGTGACAGCATCGCTTTTTCCTTCTACAAACCCCTGTTTTGCGTTGGCAGCACTGGCAAAACCCACATCAATTAGATCAGCAGATGCATAGATTAAATCTATCAATTTAATAGAAATAATTGATTTTAACTTTAAAATTAAA
>ERZ1027208.265-NODE-265-length-23312-cov-8.218902_pt1 | contig 23312 bp, 16 predicted proteins | sample MGYA00520867_ERZ1027208 | MGnify/ENA primary metagenome ERZ1027208 (study PRJEB33311, sample SAMEA4378413) | marine metagenome | biome: Marine biome; feature: Fjord; material: Water | collected 2014-07-20T08:00:00Z/2014-07-... | depth 75 m ...
GGCTTAATAAGTTTGGGATGGTCAAGGACCCATACCACCCTAACCAGCGCGCAGCAAAAAACTTTTTTGCGCTGGAAATGGACGGAATTTGTAATGCAATATTTGATCAAATCGAGATCAATTGAAGCTCAGTCTAAGCTATATAGAACTGCTCTAGCCCACTCCCAAAATCCATCCGTTCTAGGACGCTCGGAACCTCGCTCCGCTGGGGATCAATGGAGGGTTACTGTTCGTTTCTGCGATGCCATAGCCTGCTATTTTCTTATAGGTGGCGGCGTGCTGCGCCATTTCTTCATGGGGGATAACGTCCTCGATGTTTTCGAATTGCCCGCCGCAGCGTTGTTCAAGGATGTCTAGGATTTTGTCTGGCCCTGCAGTGCGGTTCATCAAGATGATCTTCGAAGTGATAGGCAGCATTTCAGTTTCATAGGCCAACAGCGCTTCCTTAGTCAGGCCGTGGGTCAGAAAGGATGCAACCAATTTGCGGGCATCTGTTATCCCCGCGCCAGCGCCGTTTGACCCGACGGGGTAGGCGGCATGTGCGGCATCGCCCATCAACGTGGTTAACCCAACGGTCCAGCTGTCAAGCGGATCACGGTCAACCATCGGATACTCAAATATTTCATCGGCACCATTGATCAATGCTGGCGCATCAAGCCAGTCAAATTTGATTTGCTCAAAAGCGGGCAGGAATTCTTTGATATCTGCCGCGCGGCTATAGTCTTCTTTGCGGAATGCTTTGCTGGCGTCTTGCTGGAGGTTGCAGATCCAATTGATCGTTGCCAATCCGGTAACAGGATCAGGGGCTGAAATAGGGTAGGTGACAAACCTAAGGCCGTCGTGGCCAATTAACGCCATTGATGCGCCTGACAGGAATGGTTTTGCTTGGGTTGTGCCGCGCCATAGCATCGCGCCACCCCATTGTGGTTCGCTTTCGTGTGGTTGCATCTGGCGGCGAATGGTTGAGTGGATGCCGTCAGCCCCAATCAATACGTCACCTGTGACTGTCCGCGCATCCCCCTCACGGTTTTGCAGCTTCAGAACAGCCCTGCCATCGACAGTGTCAAATCCTGTAGCACGCCATCCGGTTTTAACGGCGTCGGGTCCTGCACGGCGTATGACCTCATCATACAGCATCATATGCAGGCGGCCCCGGTGAACGGAATAGGAGGGCCAGTTGTACCCGGCGTCTAGGCCGCGCGGTTCTGTCCAGACATGCAGACCCTTTTTGGTATAAAGTCCATAATCCTTTAGACGGATGCCCACTTCATCTAGGCGGTCCTCCAGTCCCAAATCAAACAACTCACGTACCGCTGAAGGTTGTAAATTAATGCCTACGCCCAAGGGACGCATTTTGGATGAGGCTTCAAATACCTGAAACGGTATGCCCACTTGATGGCAGCTTAGCGCCAGCGCCAATCCAGAAATTCCACCACCTGCAATTAATACTGTCACTTGTCGCTCTCTTCTATGGCTGGGGAAATAGCCCCTTGTTTGTCTTTTTGGCGTTTTCAAAACCTAATCGTGAATTGCCTCACGCCAACACTGCAAAGCAGGCGGTGTCCAAGTATGGTAGTGAAATCCCTGAAGATATTTGTCACCCGACTATGGGGAGCGGTCTTCAACCTTGTCAATTCAAACGGAGCGTCTGATTTTTACAGCACTACATGGCGACCCAATTCCGTCTGCTCTGGCAGGTCTTTGAATTGGTCAACTGCTCGGCGTTTAATCGCCTGTTTCCCTAGATATAGGGCTGAGGCTGCAGATTGATCACATATAAAGACAAAGGCGTTTGCGCCTGAGTGAAAATATCGGGTATGATTGTTGAAAAATATGTGTGTCAAAATCTTTGGCTCAAGAGTGCGCAAAAAAGCGGACCAGAGCGCAAAGAACTGAGTTCGAGGGTGGTGTGAGCGTGAAACAAGCGGCTCTGTCAGGTGTGCGGCGTGCCGCTATGGGGACGGCTTTGCTGTTTCTAGGCGGTGGGTTTACCCATGCCGCTGACGTTAATTTTAGCAATATCGCAGATGAGAATTTAGAGGATGCTTTACGCGGCGGGTCACTGTTGTATGAGCAGACACTGCTAGAGGAAAACAAGCCCTCCGCAGGTGAGGTTCTGGCAGCGGCGCAGGCCGACTACAAACGCCTCTTGGCTGTTCTTTACGATAACGGGTATTTTGGCGGCACCATTGCCATTTCTCTAGATGGGCGTGAGGCGGCTTCAATCCCGCCTGTTCAGCCACCCAGTACTGTCTCGAAGGTACAAATTACTGTTGAGCCTGGTGCAAAGTTCAAATTTGGGCGCGCACGGATTGCTCCCCTTGCTGAAGGAACCGAAATTCCCGAGGGGTTCCTGGAGGGGAAAACCGCAAGTCTAGGCGTGCTCAAGAATACGGCCTCTGCCGGAGTGAGCGGCTGGCGCAATCAGGGGCACGCAAAAGCAACGTTAAGCGGCCAAGACCTGACCGCAAACCACGCTGACCTTAAAGTTAACGCTGACCTAACGCTAGACCCCGGACCAAAGCTGCGGTTTGGCCCCTTGGTTGTACAAGGTGAAAGCGATGTGCGCCGAGAGCGCATCATCGACATTGCAGGTCTGCCCGAGGGTGAGGTGTATTCGCCGGATGAAATCCGCTTGGCCACTCAACGTTTGCGCCGTACGGGGGCATTTGGTGCTGTGGCACTCAGCGAGGCTGAGCTGGTTGGTCCAAACCTGACGCTACCAATTACCGCCCAAATTACCGATGCGCCCAAGCGGCGTCTTGGTTTTGGCGCTGAGCTGTCTACACTTGATGGGCTTACACTCAGCGGGTACTGGCAGCATCGCAACTTCTTGGGGGGCGCAGAAAGCCTGCGACTTGAAGCGGAGGTCAGCGGCATTGGCGGCGGTACAGGTGGCACCGACTATAGCCTTGGTGCGCGCTTTGAACGGCCCGCTACCTTTAACGAGGATACGAATTTTTATGCCTTTACGCAGATCGAACAACTGGACGAAGTGTCCTATTTCTCGCGTCAGTTTGATCTAGAGGCGGGGATCGAGCGGATAGCATCCCCTGAACGGACCTACACATTGGGCCTTGGCCTTGTTCGTGCCGAAACGGAAGATGTTTTTGGCGAAGATAAATACACGCTTTTGACGCTGCCGGTCACAGCCGAGTTTGACTACCGTGATGACCCACTGAACGCAAAAGACGGGTTTTACATTAAGGCAGAGGCGACGCCTTTCTTGGCACTTTCGGGGGCAGCCGACGGTTTGCGCAGTTTTGTTGATGTGCGCGGTTACAAAACATTCAATGCAGGAAAACCTGTCACGCTTGCGCTGCGCGGGCAGTTGGGCTCGGTTTATGGTCCAACCCTTGCGCAGGCACCATCTGATTACCTGTTTTATTCTGGGGGCGGTGGCACTGTGCGGGGTCAGGAATACCAATCCTTGGGTGTGGCCGTGGGGGATGAAACCATCGGGGGCCGCAGCTTTTTGGGCCTTTCAGCCGAGGTGCGTGTTGGCGTGACCGACAGCATCGGCATCGTTGGTTTTGCTGACGCCGGTTATGTTGGTCAAGAAGAATTCTATGATGGTTCAGGTGAGTGGCATTCCGGCGCGGGCATCGGGCTACGTTACAACACTTCCATTGGTCCCATCCGGTTTGATGTCGCTGTGCCAACTTCTGGCCCTGATACGGATGAAAATTTTCAAGTTTACATTGGCATAGGGCAGTCCTTTTGATGCGTATTCTCCGGTTTGCCTTGATTGCACTTGCGCTGATGATCGCGTTGCCTGCCGCTGCCCAAGACGAAGACAAAAGCTACCTGACGCAGAAAATTCAGGAACTGCTCAGTGGTTCAGGCCGTGAGGTGGATATTATCGGCTTTGCCGGCGCGTTAAGTTCGCAAGCTTCATTTAAAAAAATGACGATCGCTGATGATGACGGTGTTTGGCTTAGCATGGAGGACGTTGTACTCAGCTGGAACCGCTCTGCGTTACTAGGCGGGCGACTGGTTGTTCAAGAATTGAGTGCGGCTAATATCGATATTGCACGCCTGCCAAAAAGCGAGACTTCCGCTTTGCCAGATGCCGAGGCGACCCCATTTACATTCCCGTCTCTGCCTGACCTTCCGGTTTCTATCGACATCGATGCGCTCAATATCGCTAAGTTGAGCCTAGGTGCATCCATTCTAGGCGAAGCGCTTGAATTGCAAATGAATGCAAAAGCCAGATTGGATGATGATGGTTTGGATGTCGCATTTCAGTCCAGCCGGACAGATGGCAAGCGGGGGTCTTTTGATCTCAGGGCAACGTTGACGCGCGGAGAAGATGTTTTGGATTTGCTGCTGGAGTTGAGCGAACAGGCCGACGGTCTTGCCTCTAACCTGCTTAATATTCCCGACAATCCGTCAGTTGACTTGATCGTAAAAGCCAACGGCCCTGTTGATGATCTGGTCACTAATCTGAAAATCGACACAGATGGAACTGAACGGTTGGCGGGGGATATCACGCTGGTCACATCCGGAGATGCCGCTGACCCAGACCGCCGCATCACGGCCGATGTTCAGGGCGATCTCACGGCTGTTGTCCTGCCTGAGTACCGGGATTTCTTTGGCACGAAGGTCAGCCTGACTGCGGACGCTCTTATTAAGGCAGATGGCGCTGTATCTGTGGATGTCTTTGCTTTGAAGGCCGCTGAGGTTGATCTGCAAGGCCGCGTGCACCTGTCTGAGGATAAATGGCCTTCCTTGATTGCGATCGCAGGCACCGTGGCCCGCGCGGATGGCGAGGCTGTTCTGTTGCCAGGTGGCGGTGGGACCACATTTGTCGACCGCATTGCGCTGACTGTAGATTACGATGTGTCAAACGGCGAGGCCTACGAGGCCCGGTTTGATATTTCCGGTCTGAAAACGGATGAGGCTGAAGTTGCCCAAACTACGCTACGTTCCACAGGTACGCTTGTTGGGGCGCTTGGGAATGTGGGTCAGTTGCGCGGAACCGTTCAATTTTCCGCGCAAGGTGTGGCACTGATGGATACCGCCTTGGCGGAGGCGCTGGGCACTGAAATCAATGGCTCGTCCGAGATCAACTACGTTGAGGATCAGCCCTTCCGCATTTCCAATCTTGATCTGCATGGTGATGATTATGAGCTAAAGGGCGATGCGGAATTTAATGGTGTTGGCACGGGCTTGCAGACCAGATTGGATGCAACATTGGCCGCAACAGACATCAGCCGCTTTTCCGCATTGGCAGGTCGTGAGTTGGACGGAGCGACGTCGCTTGCGCTGAAAGGTTCTGTGACACCGCTAAGTGGTGAGTTCACGCTAGAAGCCACGGGCACGGCCGACGACATCAAGACAGGGATCACACAGGCCGACGCGCTGCTTGAAGGGCGCACGGATCTGACCATCACCGCAATCCGAAATGTGAACGGGACCTTTCTGCGTGGACTTGAATTGAACAATGCGGCGATGCTTTTCACTGGCGCAGCTGAGCTATATTCGGTTTCCAGCAAGATTGACGCGGATGTTGTTCTACGTGATATCGCAACCGTCTTGCCGGAATACGAGGGGCGCGTGGCGCTAAAGGGGCACGCTTTTCAACGTGATGCAGGGTGGCATGTAGATGTAGACGCTGATGGGCCTTACGGTGTTGCACTGGCGCTTGATGGTCTGGTGACGGGAGCGGACGCGGCACTCGAATTTTCTGCCCGTGTGCCTGAGGTGTCTGCATTTGCAGAGGGGATCAATGGCTCACTCAACGCGGATGGGACACTGCGCCAAACACCTCAAGGGTGGTTGTTGAAGACTGATGCGTCTGGCCCATATAATGCAAGCGCTACTGTGAACGGGCTGGTTACTCCCGCCGTAAATATTGGTTTCGACCTCTCCATGCCGCAAGCATCGGCCATCGCACCGCAAGTGAACGGACCGCTGCGTGCCACAGGACGATTGCGCCAGACAGCGACGGGTTTTGAAATCCAAACAGACGCCTTTGGCCCATATAACGCAACGGTTTCCGCCACTGGTACTTTGACACCAACGCTTGATCTGAAATTTGACGCCTCAGTTCCAAATGTGCGGCCGCTGGTCCCCCAAGTGAATGGACCACTGCACGCAACAGGCCAATTAAGTCAGACTGACGGCATCATCTTTGTCGATACCAAGGTGACAGGCCCTTACAGCAGCCGTGCCAGCCTGCGCGGTGATGTAACAGGACCAAACGCAAAAGTGGACTTCACGCTCGCGATGCCAAATGTTGGCGCAATTGTTCCCAAGCTTAATGGCCCGCTGAATGTGCGTGGCAATGCAGGTAAAACATCGCAGGGTTGGCAGCTTGATACTTCGTTGACCGGACCTGCAGGGACGCAAGGGACATTGGCAGGGCTGGTCGGTGACAACGGCAACCTCGACCTTGCTCTCAGTGGGAACGCGCCACTCGGTCTTGCGGGGCCCTTTATTGCACCGCGAAGCCTGCAAGGGCAGGCACGGTTTGATTTGACGTTGAATGGCCCTGCCGGACTGGACGCGCTTAGCGGGACAATCCAAACATCTGGCGCAACGCTCTCGGCTCCGAATTTCCGTGTTGGTCTGGAGGGTATCAACGCCGATGTCCGCTTGGCCAACAACCGCGCGAACCTTGATGTTTCAGCCAATGCAACAGGCGGCGGTCGTCTCACGGTGACGGGCGGTGTGGGGTTGGGTGGTGCGTTGCCTGCAGATATCGATGTCAGGTTACAAGAAATAATTCTTGTCGATCCACGCCTGTATCGCACTTCGCTGAGTGGTGCCTTGCGGCTGTCAGGGCCGTTATCGGGCGGGGCCGCGATCAGCGGTGACATCACGATCGGAGAGACCAACGTCACGGTCCCTTCAACAGGGCTGACCAGCATCGGAGAAATCCCTTTGATTGACCACGTCGGCGCGCCCGCTGCAAATCTGGCGACACGTCGCCGCGCTGGATTGTTGGAAGAGGGCGCAGCAAATAATCCAACCGACACCGCAACTTCGTCTGCAGGTTTCGGGTTGGATATTTTGGTCAAAGCACCGGGGCGGATTTATGTACGTGGTCGTGGTCTTGACGCAGAACTGGGCGGGAACCTGAAAATATCGGGAGATACAAACAATATTCTGTCTGCAGGAAAGTTCGAGCTTGAGCGCGGGCGTTTGGACATCCTTGGAAAACGGTTTGACCTCGAAGAAGGCACAGCTACGTTTGAGGGTGATTTTATCCCCTACATTCGCTTTGTCTCAACCACGTCTACAGATGATGGCAGTGTTAGCGTCATTGTAGAGGGCCCAGCAGATGAACCAGAAGTTACGTTTGAAAGCACCCCTGACGGCCCTCAGGACGAAGTGCTGTCTCAGCTGTTGTTCGGGCGTAACCTGTCCGAGATTTCAGCCTTTCAGGCGCTGCAACTGGCCAATGCTGTTGCGATCCTTGCCGGTAAAGGCGGTGCTAACCTGACGGGGAACTTGAGGGATCGTTTTGGGTTGGATGATCTGGATGTCACCACAACAGATAGCGGCGAAACAGCATTGAGCGCGGGAAAGTACCTGTCGGACAATATTTATACGGATGTGACGGCCGTGTCTGATGGTTCTAGCGAGGTGTCCCTGAACATCGACATCACGCCCAACCTTAAAGGCAAGGCATCGCTTGGATCGGATGGCGATTCATCCATCGGCATATTCTTTGAGAAAGACTATTAAGCTGGCCTGCGCTTAGGCGTCTGGAGAAAAGCGGCCAAAGCGCCCGCGTTTGAAGAGTAACCCATCGTTTTCTTCGGGCTGGATCGCTGCAGAGGTGATCTGACCTAGGATGATCGAGTGATCGCCTGCCGCGTGGACCGCGTATCCATCACAGTGGAATGTCGCCAAACACCCATGTAGCGTTGGAGCACCATTCGGCCCTGCGTCAAATGGGTAGGGCGCAAAATCATGTCCTTGCGCGGCAAAGTGTTGTGCCACATCCATCTGCTGTGCGCTGAGCACGTGAATGCAAAATGCGGGGGCCTGCGCAAACGCGTCATGGCGTTTTGACGTACTTGCCACAGACCAAAGCACCAGCGGCGGATCAAGGGAAACAGAAGAAAATGAATTTGCAGTCATCCCAAGCGGACCATTGGCCGTCTGAACGGTGATCAGTGCCACGCCCGTGCCAAATTGCCCCAGCGCGCGGCGCAGGTCGGTTGTCCGAGTTGGGTCTGGTACAAAGCTCTGCATTTCATTCTCCATCTCGCCGAGCGGTGCCATGGCCGTGTCCATTTGTCTAGTGCGCGCGGGGGATGCAAAAGGTTTTGCGACCCATAACCGTGCTTGGTGAATAGATAGTGCAGCCCCACAAAAGGAAAGCACTGACCCAAGATATGACAGGCCAGTGCGATAATTTTATGGCGCGTTTTGGTCAACTTGGGTGCGCGAGGCGCGACAGAGTAAGAACACCAGCAACTGCAAACAGGAAAGAAATGCCGGATGCCACCGTTCTGGTCTGGTTCCAGAATTGCCAAGGGCCGGAATATTCGCTCCAGATTACATGGGCTTGGTCGATGTCTTGGGGCACGCTCAGCGCGCCCAATGCTTCGTTCATAGGGACGTTGACAGCCATCGTCAGGATCAAACCAAAGCAGAGGTAGATACCAGCGCTGAGGGAAAAGAGCAGGCTGCCTTTATTAACTCGCGCACGCCGCAACATGAATGCGGTTAGCCCGAGGGCAACAGGGGTGCCGAAAAATGCAGGCGCAAAGATGGCATTGCGCACGGAGCCGTTCATCGTTTGCATGGCTTCAATCGCGATACGTGGATCGACGGCGTCCAGCCCCCACATGGTGGAGCAGACCCATGCGTAGAAAAATCCAAAGATCGCCGCGCTTAGCAATAGGGACAGATAAATCAAAGTGACGGTTGGTTTGTTCAGCATGATGGCCTCCATTAATCGTACATAAGTGTACGTTTGATGTTATCCGTATTGTGGTGTACGCTTTTTGGCAATACTTAATTTGGATGAGCCGATGCGTGAAGAAATGAAGAAACGCCGCCATGAGGCGATTGCCGCAGCGGCTTACACCTTGTTGGCTGAAAAGGGATATGACGGAGCGTCGATGCTGAGCATTGCCAAGATGGCAAAAGCATCAAATGAAACGTTGTACCGTTGGTATGGCGACAAGCAGGGGCTGTTTCGCGCGCTTGTACAGGACAATGCTGCGCAGATTGCGGATGAACTGGGGCGGGCGATAAGCCGCAATGATGACCCACTGCAGACGCTGGAGCGTGTTGCGCCTGTGTTTCTGAACATGCTGTTGGGAGAGCGCGCAGTTTTGCTCAACAGGGCTGCCGCATCCGAACCAACGGGCGAGTTGGGCGCTGCCCTATCCGCTAACGGGCGGGATGTGGTGCAGCCTCTGTTCAAGGATGTGATGATGGGAGTGGCCATGGGCGACAGTGCAAAGGCCGAGATGTTGACTGGCGCGTTTTTAGGACTTTTGGTGGGGGATTTGCAGATCAAGCGCGTGATCGGGGTGGCCCCTGTTCCAACTGCTGCGCAGATAGATGCCCGCGTCACGGCGGGTTTGTATTTGTTCAGTAAACTGGTCGAGAAATAAAAAACCACAGGCAAGCTTAAACAAAAACGGGTGCCCCAAATAGGGACACCCGAATGTTCAGTCGAACCTGACCCGCTGTTAGCGGTTCATGCGGTTTTCGATCAGATCATCCACAACGGACGGGTCCGCCAAGGTAGATGTATCGCCAAGGGTGGCGTGATCGTTTTCGGCAATCTTGCGCAGAATGCGGCGCATGATCTTGCCTGAACGTGTCTTGGGTAGGCCTGGTGCCCACTGGATCAGATCAGGAGAGGCAATTGGGCCGATCTCAGTGCGGACCCATTTGCGCAGTTCGAGGCGCAGCTCTTCTGTTGGTTCTTCACCGCCCATCAAAGTGACGTAGCAATAGATGCCCTGACCTTTGATCTCATGTGGGTAGCCTACAACGGCGGCTTCAGCGACTTTTGCGTGGGCAACAAGGGCGGACTCAACCTCTGCCGTGCCCATGCGGTGACCGGAAACGTTGATCACGTCATCAACGCGGCCAGTGATCCAATAGTCGCCACCGTCATCGCGCTTACAGCCGTCACCAGTGAAATAGTATCCGGGGTAATCAGAGAAATAGGTCTTCTCAAACCGCTCATGATCTCCCCAAATGGTGCGCATCTGGCCAGGCCAGCTGTCTGCAATGCACAGTACGCCTTCAACAGGGTTGCCTTCCAGTTGCTCGGCGGTGGTCGGTTCTAGGACAACAGGTTTGATGCCAAAGAACGGCTTCATTGCGGAACCCGGTTTCATAGCGTGTGCACCCGGCAGGGGGGTCATCAGGTGGCCACCAGTTTCGGTTTGCCACCATGTATCAACGATCGGGCAGCGACCGCCGCCAACGACTTCGTTGTACCAGTTCCACGCTTCAGGGTTGATCGGCTCACCCACGGTACCAAGAATACGCAGGCTGCTGAGGTCGGCTTTTTTGACGAAATCTTCGCCTTGGCCCATCAGGGCGCGAATGGCCGTGGGAGCGGTGTAAAACTGATTTACCTTGTGCTTTTCGCAGACCTGCCAGAAACGCGAGGCGTCAGGGTAGGTTGGCACACCTTCAAACATGACTGTCGTCGCGCCGTTGGCTAGCGGGCCATAAACGATATAGCTGTGGCCTGTGACCCAACCAACATCAGCGGTACACCAAAATACATCGCCCTCTTTATAGTCAAAGGTGATCTCATGCGTCATTGCGGCGTAAACCAGATAGCCGCCAGTGGTGTGCACAACGCCTTTAGGCTGACCCGTTGAGCCAGAGGTGTATAAAATGAATAGCGGATCTTCGGCATTCATGGCTTCAGCGACACAGTCGGTGGAGGCATCTGCAGCCAGCGCATTATAGTCGAAATCGCGCCCATCGACCCAAGTGGTCTGGCCGCCGGTGCGTTTAACAACAAGGCATTTGACGGTGTCTTTGCAGTGCAATAACGCCTGATCTGCGTTTGTTTTAAGGGGTGTCGCACGTCCACCACGTGGTGCGTGATCGGCGGTGATGACAACCTTTGCTTCGCTGCCATTTACCCGTGCGGCAAGAGCGTCAGGCGAGAAGCCCGCGAATACGATGGAGTGAATAGCGCCAATACGGGCACAGGCCAGCATTGCATAGGCGGCCTCAGGGATCATCGGCATGTAGATCACAACGCGGTCACCGCGACCAACACCAAGGTCTTTTAGGATATTGGCCATCTTGCAGGTGTTTGCGTGCAGTTCTTTGTAGGTGATGTGCAACGCCTGCTCATCAGGGCTGTCTGGCTCCCAGATGATAGCGGTCTGATCGCCGCGGGTTTCCAGATGGCGATCGATACAGTTTGCCGCGACGTTTAGCTGGCCGTCAGCATACCAGTTGATTTTAACAGACCCGAGGGTGAAATCCACATCCTTGACTTGCGTGAACGGCGTCATCCAATCAACGCGCGTACCTTGTTCTTTCCAGAAACCATCTGGATCAGCCAGTGACGCGGCATACATCGCATCGTATTTAGCAGCATTCACATGCGCGGATGCGGCCATTTCGGCACTTGGCGGATAGGTCTTGGCGGTCTGTGACATATGTGGGTCTCCTCCTAGGGGTGGCATGCGTCTCTGATTGCGCAGTCTCACCAGTTTGGACGCAGCTTAGGCGCTGAGCGTGGGTAAGGGAATAAACAAGGCGTAATTGCGGTAGTGCTTCTGTAAAGTAATTTCCGAAATCGGGTAAAGTTTGTAAATTAGCACCTTGGTATCGTGTTGCAAGTGGCACCGCCGCAGGCTTGGTTGTGTCTGAGAACAGGGGCTTGGCAGTCGCCAAAACTCTCGCTAGCTTGTGCGCTAAGCGCTTCATAAAAGAGGCGCATCAATCGGGAGAGACCAATGAATAAATTTCTGAGTGGCGCAGCTGTTTGCGCGCTAAGCTTTGCTTTTGTTTCACAAGCCGCAGCGACTGAGTGGAATGTATCCGTCTGGGGCAAGCGCCGTGCCTTTACTGAGCACGTTGAAAAGCTGGCCGAGCTGGTATCTGAAAAAACCAACGGCGAGTTCACCATGAACGTCAGCTACGGTGGCCTGTCCAAAAACCGTGAGAACCTTGATGGGATCTCAATTGGTGCATTTGAGATGGCGCAATTTTGTGCTGGTTATCACCGCGATAAAAACCGCGTCGTGACCGTGCTGGAACTGCCGTTCCTTGGCGTTGAAAATCTCGCGCAAGAAGTAGCGATTTCCAAAGCGGTTTATGCACACCCGGCAGCAACGGAAGAAATGGCGCAGTGGAATGCCAAGCTTTTGATGACATCACCAATGCCGCAGTACAACCTTGTTGGCACAGGCGATGCGCGCAGCACCCTTGCTGATTTTAAAGGCATGCGCGTTCGCGCCACTGGCGGTATCGGACAAGCATTTGAAGCTGTTGGCGGTGTCCCAACATCCGTTACGGCAACCGAAGCATTCCAAGCGATGGATTCTGGTGTTGTAGACACGGTAGCATTTGCGCAGCACGCGCATTTGTCCTTTGGCACGATCAATGAAGCCGACTGGTGGACTGCTAACTTGAACCCGGGCACAGTAAACTGCCCTGTGGTTGTGAACATCGACGCATATGAAAGCCTGTCGGATGCTGAGCGTGAAGCGCTGGATTCATCCGTTGATGAAGCGTTGGATCACTACCTTGTAAACTACGGCGAACTATTGACGCGTTGGGATTCCGTTCTGGAAGAAAAAGGTGTTGAGAAAGTTGAAATCGCACCCGAAGTTATTGCTGAGTTCCGCGCGACAGCTGCTGATCCGATCCGCGACAAATGGATTGCCGACATGGAAGCCCAAGGTGTTCCAGGTCAGGAACTGTATGATCTGGTTGTAAAAACATTGGCCGACGCCAAAAACGGTGGCTGATCTAGGGCAGGGGTTTGACACGGACCCTTGATCACAAAACAAGAGGCTGCGCGTTTTTCGCGCAGCCTTTTTTGCACAAATAATTGGGGGAATGACCATGGCAGGTTCTGCTGCTGTGCTGGAAGATTCCAGCTTACTAAGCAAACTCGACCGTATGTTGCTGCCGCTTGAGCGCTTTAGCGCCTTGCTGAGCGGCCTTGCGATTTTCTCACTGATGTTTCTGGCAGCTTATTCTGTTATCGGGCGCAAGTTCTTTGAAAGCCCGCTGGCGGGGTATGTTGATTACATCGAGGCTGCGATGCCAATCATTGCGATTATGGGCGTCTCATATGTTCAACGTGACGGCACGCACATCCGTATGGATATGCTGGTCAACGCGCTCAAAGGGCGCATTTTGTGGTTGTTCGAACTGATTTCGGTTCTGTTGATGTTGCTGTTGATTGTCGGCCTGACATACGGCGCGTGGGAGCATTTTGACCGTTCGTTTGATTGTTCTCGCCCATTTTGCTCGCGCGATAGCTCAATTGATATCAGCCTGCCGATCTGGCCCAGTAAACTGGTTGTGCCTGTTGCCTTTGGCATCCTGACCTTACGTCTTTTGCTGCAAGCATGGGGATATGCGCGCGCGCTGGTTCTTGGGTTGGAAAACCCCGTTGCGGTGCCGTTGTCTCTTACTGTGGCTGAACAGGCCATGGCCGAAGCCAAATCTCTGGAAGGGGCTGACTGATGGAACCTATTGAAATCGGCCTCTACGTCTCATGCGGCATGTTGTTGATGGTTGTGCTGGGGATGCGGGTTGCATTTGCTGCGGGCCTTGCCGGATACATTGGCCTGATCTGGCTGCGTTGGAACGGGTTTGACTATGATCCGGAACGTTTCTGGAAGGCGGTTGAGATCAGCACAAAAATTGCGGGCCTCACACCACACTCCAAGGTCAGCGCTCAAGTCTTAAGCCTGATCCCCGTCTTCATCATGATCGGTTATCTGGCATATCATGCCAAGCTGACAACAGCTTTGTTCGAGGCCTGTAAACGTTGGTTTGCATGGGTTCCGGGTGGGCTTGCCGTATCGACGGTGTTTGCGACAGCTGGTTTTGCGGCGGTGTCGGGGGCCTCGGTTGCTACAGCTGCAGTCTTTGCGCGCATCGCCATTCCTGAAATGCTCAAGGTTGGGTATAACAAGCAGTTCGCGGCAGGGGTTGTCGCCGCTGGTGGTACGCTGGCATCGCTTATTCCGCCCTCTGCGATCCTTGTGATCTACGCGATTATCGTTGAGCAAGACGTGGGAATGCTCCTGCTTGCTGGGTTTGTACCGGGCATGTTTTCTGCTGTGGTCTATGCAGGGCTGATCATCGGGATCGCCATGATCTGGAAAAACGTAGGTCCGCCTGTCACGGGCTTTACGTGGAGAGAACGGTTTGAAAGCCTGCCACCTGCGCTGCCGATTGTAGCCGTGGTCGTGATCATCATCTTCTTTGTCTACAATCCCTTTGGGGATGCGTGGGGCACTCCAACAGAAGGCGGCGCTGTCGGTGCGTTCATCATCTTTCTAATGGCGCTCTACCGTGGGATGCGGTGGGCCAAGCTGAAAGAGGCGCTGTTGGAAACGGCGAAATTGACGGTGATGATCTTTACCATCATCTGGGGCGTGCTGATCTATGTACGGTTCCTCGGATTTGCCGAATTGCCGGATGCGTTTTCGTCATGGATAACAACGTTGGAGATGGCACCAATCACCATCCTGATCTGCATTTTGCTGGCCTACGCGGTGCTGGGCATGTTCATGGATGCGATCGGCATGCTGCTGTTGACACTACCCGTTGTGTACCCTGCTGTCATGGCGCTCAACGGCGGTGAGACGGTTGCCGCAGCCGATAGCGCCTTTGGCATGTCAGGTCCGATGTGCGCAATCTGGTTCGGTATTTTGGTTGTGAAAATGGCCGAGTTTTGCCTGATCACTCCGCCTATTGGCCTTAACTGCTTTGTTGTGGCTGGCGTGCGAGATGACCTCACTGTCCAGGATGTGTTTAAGGGTGTCACACCGTTCTTTATCGCGGACGCTGTGACAATCGCTTTGCTGGTGGCTTTCCCAGGCATCGTGCTGTGGTTGCCCTCTCTCGCGAGCTAATTCACCTCACGCGCTGCCGGACAGGTGGCGCGTGTTTATGTCGGTGTCGAAGGTCTCGCGGCTTTTATCTTCACGATTATCAGTCGAGCCGGGAGTATTGGAATTTTGCAATGCTACCGTTTGCGGGTAGCGTTGCGATAGCCTCCTTCAAGCCCAAATAGACATGGTCAACTTTTCAGTGCTAACCTAGAGTAGTATTCAGTTTGCGATGGAAGGTTTCGCCAGTTGCCGTCAGCCCTGATCATGTGCCTCGCCTTAGTTGGAGCATTGTTCTTCGCCGCGGTTGTTGGGGTGGCGTATTTCCAGATGAAGCTCGTTGATCCCAAAAAGGATGGATATTTCAAGTTACAAAAAGATATTGCTGAGGCATACGGCATAGGCGCGTGGGCCAATTTCCAAAGATCAAAGGCCGTGCGTGTTGCCTCATTTGTTGTCTCTCTCGTGATGCTCGTTTCATGTTTAACAATTGCCGCATGGTATGGTTTTCAGACGTTACTATTGATATTTGTGAACGGTAACTAAGTCCGCAGAGCCGATCTTGATGGAACCGTTAACGAAAATCCGCAACAGCCGATGAAGACGAAGGTGTTAGCGTTACATTCTCCATCATTCGGCAGCGAAAGTTATCAAATTCTACAATTACCCAACTTTTGAATAGTGTCCGAACCAATTCTCCAAAAAGAAACTCTTAAGCGGATTTGGGCCAGACGACCTCGCTCAGTCTACTGATACGTGCGTCTTCGAAGGACATTGCACCGCTTACCGTCGTTGTTGGCAGATGGACAATCCGGCCATTCAATCATCCGCCCAAGAACTACGCTAAGGCGGCCGGTTTCCAGTTTCAGATTATCCCCTAGAAGAAAAAAACTTGATTGAGAGGAAAATAATGCGAGAGTGAATGCGGATGTATGCAAGCGCACCTATAGAATCGCGCGGCTTATCTGGGTCTTTTCGCTTTATGGCCCGTTAAGCGCCCAAAAAAGGGCGCAGCACAATAGGAGAGAAAATATGAAGAAGATGACAACAGCTTTGACTGCGGGCGTCCTTGCATTTGCACCGTTAGCAGCGTTCGCAGACGGTCACGGCGATAGCGACGATCCAATCGTTATTCCGATACATAACTGGTCCAGCCAGATTGTGATGTCCAATGTCGTTGGCCAGATCCTTGAAGGTCAAGGCAACGCAATTGAATACGTCACAACAGACAGCCAAGCCGTCTATGAGTCGGTCCGTTTAGGTGATGTGACGTTTGAGCTCGAAGTTTGGGAAGGGGCATTCGGCGCATCTTTCCGCACAGCAATGGAAAAGGGTGGTATTGTTGACGTTACAGACCACGATGCTGTGACACGTGAAGACTGGTGGTATCCAATGTGGACAAAAGATGCATGTCCAGGCTTGCCCGATTGGAAAGCACTGAATGACTGTGCGGCATTGTTCGCAACAGCGGAAACTGGCGATAAGGGGCTGTACCTTGACGGCCCTGTGGACTGGCTGAAGCATGGTCAGGAACGCGTTGCGGCTCTTGATATGGATTTCACGGTTGTGAATGCTGGGTCTGCCGCTGCATTGTGGGCAGCTATTGGCTCTGCAGAAGCAGACAAGACACCTATCGTCGTGTTCAACTGGACACCGAACTTTGCGGAAGCCGTTTGGCCAGGTGAATTCGTGGAATTCCCAGCGTGGGAAGATGGTTGTGATACAGATCCAGCTGTGGGTCCAAACCCCGACGCACTGTTTGATTGCGGTAACCCAGCGACCGGATATCTGAAAATTGCTGCATGGGATGGCATGGAGGAGAAGTGGCCAAACGCCTACTCAGTGCTTGAGAAGATCAGCTTTACCAACCCACAGATCGCTGAAATGGCCAAATTTGTCGACATCGATGAGATGGAGCCAGAAGAAGCTGCAGAAGCATGGCTTGAAGCGAACCCGGACGTTTGGGGTGGTTGGGTTAAATAAGCCCTCGTTTTAAAAATTGTATGACATATCCTCATCCGGCGTAATACCGGGCGGGGACATTTATCGCAAAGGACGCCCATGTCAGTTAATTCACCCGTCATTTCCTGCAAGAACGCTTGGAAAATCTTTGGAAACGACCCAGCTGCTTTCCATAAGAAAATGACTCCCGACATGAGTTTCGACGACATTCGCAAGGCAGGTTATATCGCTGGCGTGAAAGATGTCTCAATCGACGTTCATAAAGGGGAAATGTTGGTAATTATGGGCCTGTCGGGTTCAGGAAAATCAACGTTGGTAAGGTGTTTTTCGCGCCTGCATGATATTACCGCTGGATCGATTTTTGTCGAAGGGCAAGACATCATGTCTCTGTCCGAAAAAGATTTGATCGAACTGCGTCGGTCCAAAATGGGTATGGTATTTCAATCGTTTGGGTTGCTGCCACATCGCACTGTACTGGAAAATGTTGCCTTCCCGCTGGAAATGCGCGGCCAAGACAAGCACACCCGCCGCGAACGCGCGCTAGAGGTTGTAAAGCTGGTCGGTCTGGAAGGGCGAGAAGATTACTTTCCGCGCGAATTGTCAGGCGGTCAGCAACAGCGCGTCGGAATCGCCCGCAGCTTGGCCATTGAGCCGGATATTTGGTTTTTGGATGAGCCATTCTCGGCGCTTGACCCGCTGATCCGCCGCGAAATGCAGGACGAATTCCTGCGGCTCCAGCAGTTGCTGAACAAATCGATAGTATTCATCACTCATGACTTTGATGAGGCCCTGCGCCTGGCAGACCGTATCGCCATCATGAAGGACGGTGCAGTCGAACAATGCGATACCCCCGACCAGATCGTACTGAATCCCGCGACGGAATACGTCAGGAAATTCACCGAAGACATTGACAAGGCCCGTGTTGTGCATGCCGGCGTCTTAGCAAAGGCTGAGGGTGCCGGAATAGGCGATCCGGTGGATGCCATGGCGACGATCAAAGACCTCGCGAGTTTGCTTGTCCACGACAAACGTAAGATCATCCCCGTTCAGCGTGACGGTGGCATCATTGGAGGTTTGGACCGTCAAGAAGCCCTGACCGTATTGTTGGGGAACGACTAATGGCGGACGTGGTGACCCAATTGCCCAACACTTCGGCTAAAGTAACAACGCGGCAATTGACTTGGGCGTTTCTGGCGGCTGCAGTTATCCTGACGTTGTTGCAGTATGTAGGTTTATTACCCGAATGGCTGCACCGATTACCTGAGGCCATGATCCCGAACTTTGCAGGTTGGCTCGACACGATCTTTAACTTTGTAAAAGACGATCTGGGACTTTTGAAGTTTACGCGCTTCCTGACCGGAGGGCTGGAGACGCTTTTGGATGCGTCCGGCAACATTTTTTATGGCAAACGCCGCTGGCCAAACCTTGGCCCCATCCCTTGGACGGCACTTGCAGTAGGTGTTGCGGTAGTTGGTTACTATTTGGGCGGTTGGAAACTGGCGTTATTGGGCGGTGTGACCCTGACGTGGACGGCCTTAATGGGGCAGTGGAAGATTGCAATGGAGACTATTTCCGTGCTGTTCGTTTCCGTCCCCTTGGCCTTTGTTATAGGTCTATCGTTGGGCATCGCGGCTTGGAAATATGCCCGCGTTGATGCTGCTATCAAACCGATCCTGTCAGTGCTGCAAACGTTGCCATTTTTCACCTACCTTTTGCCTGCGGTCATCTTTTTCAAAGTCGGCCCAACGGCGGGCGCGGTCGCCACTACCATTTACGCGATCCCACCGATGATCCTGATGACGACACTGGGCCTACAAAAGGTATCATCAGAAGTCGTAGAAGCCGGAAAGATGAGCGGTTGTTCGCGTTTTCAGATGTTGCGCTATGTCTACATTCCAGCCGCACGCACGGAAATCTTGGTGGGGGTGAACCAAGTTATCATGCTGTCGCTCGCGATGGTCGTTTTGACAGCGTTCATCGGTATGCCGGGCCTCGGTGCGAAACTGCTGCAGATGCTTGGATCTTTCAAATTGGGTCGCTCGTTCGAGGTTGGTGTCACAATTGTATTGCTCGCCGTGACCTTGGACAGCCTGTCTAAAGCCTGGGTCGTGAAACAGCCTGAACATTTTGATCGTGGTGCCTCGGTCTGGGACCGTCATCGGACACTTATCGTTGGTGTGATTTTGGTCGGGCTTTGCATTCTTCTTGCCCGCTTTTTTCCTATCTTGGCCGAAGTCGGGCGCGGGCAGGATTTCAGCATGGGTAAATGGCTCGATACAGTGATCCGCGCGTTCCTTGACATAAGTTGGGTTAAATCAACAACGGGGTTCTTGCGGGCGTTCTTGAACGTTCAAATCCTAATCCCGTTCCGCAATTTCATGTTGTCGATACCGACGCCTGCTATGATCATGCTGATCGCGTCATTTGCCTTTGCATTGGCGGGGCGCAAACAAGCGATTTATGCAATCACTTTTTTCTCTCTGGTAGCTCTTTCTGGGTGGTGGGACAGAGCGATTATTACGCTTTATTCGGTGATTTCTGCTGTGACCTTGGCAGCGCTTATCGGTCTACCCGTCGCTATCCTTGCTGCACGGTCAGAGAAATGGTCGCGTTGGATGTTACTCATGTGCGATACATTCCAGACATTTCCGAGCTTTGTCTATTTGCTACCGGCCATCATGCTGTTTGGTATCACCGACATCGCAGTTATCTTCTCTATTGTAATCTTTGCGACAGTTCCGCTTATCCGTTATACTATTGAAGGGCTGCGAACCGTTCCACCAGAAATGACCGAAGCGGCTGATATGTCCGGTGCCACGCGCATACAAAAACTTTGGAATGTGCAATTGCCATTGGCCCTGCCAACAATGGCAATTGGGTTCAATCAAGCAATTATGTTTGCGTTCTTTATGGTCATCATAGCAGCATTTATCGGAACACAGGATCTGGGGCAGGAACTGCAACGGACGCTAGCAGGGACTGATCTTGGCAAGAACTTCGTGCTAGGTATCTGTGTGGCGCTTATGGCGCTGACGTTTGATCTAACGATTATGAAATGGGCGGCAGATAAGAAAAAGGCGTTGGGATTACCTTAATCGAAAACCTTTGAATCTGATTCAATTTATAGTGCTAATTGTGCTTATCCAAGATTGATATCGGCCAGCGGGTACTTTGACGACATTGGTCGCACCGCAGTAAGTGGTCTGTTGCAAGTGTAAGAAAATGCTGCTTCACCCAAAGCTGCATCTGCATTAGTCTGGATTGTCCCGCAAAGCCGATATTGAAGGTGATTTGGGGCAATCTGCGTTTTGGACTGATGAGTTTGACGTTTGGACTAATATTACGCTAGGAGCATGTTCCCTAGAATTCAAAGCGCGCCGGATCGAGATGACAGATCGCAAGTGGCAATAACGGGCAATAGCTGCTTGACGCTAGCGCGCGACGGTGGCCAGACTGACCTTTCGGGGGGTATCAAAGAAGGCCACCAATGTTTCGTTTCATCCATTCTTCGGATTTGCATCTAGGAAAACCGTTTGGCCGTCATAATGAGGACGTTCGCGGACGGTTGCGTCAAGCACGCCATGGCGCATTGTCGCGGCTTGCGGATGCTGCGCGCACCAGCGGGGCCAAACACGTCTTGTTGGCTGGTGATACGTTCGATCAGGAAACGCCGGCGCCCACAATCACACGCCAAGCGCTCAATGAAATGGCGCAGGCGGATGATATCATTTGGATCCTGATGCCGGGCAATCACGACAGCCTCGCGGCAAGTGAGTTGTGGCTGACGATCAACCGCGACAAGCCCGATAATGTCATGCTTGCGCTTACGTCGGAGCCAATCGCGCTTGAGTGTGCCTATCTGCTGCCTGCTCCTTGCACAGCACGCAATCCGGGGCGTGATTTGACCATAGATATGGCCCAGCCAACGCCAGAGGGTGCCATGCGAATCGGTTTGGGCCATGGCGGTATCCACGATTTTGACAGCCATGGAACTGTTGTGGCTGAGGGGCCCAGTGGCACCATAGCGCCAGACCGCGCGACCCAAGCAGGGCTTGATTATCTAGGTCTGGGCGATTGGCATGGTCAGATACGCGTGTCGCCAAACACTTGGTATTCTGGAACGCCCGAACCGGATAGTTTCAAACATGTGCAATGCGGATTGGCATTGGCGGTGGCCTTGTCAGGGGGAGGGGGAAGCCCAGAGGTGACACCCGTCAAGACGGGTGAAATCCAGTGGCAGCGCGCGGCACTTGAATTGACACCCGAGGATGACCCAACAGCCCTGATAGAGGCGGCATTGCCCACGTTGGCAACGCGGCGTGATACGCTTTTTCATGTTACCCTCAGCGGGCGTGTCGGGGTGCAGCAGATCCAAGATTTCAAAGCGTCGCTGGCACGCGTCGGGCCAGACTTCCTGAACCTCACGCAAGATTTGGGCAATGTGAAACTGGCGCATGAGATAGCAGACCTTGAGGCGATAGACCCATCTGGCGGGGCATTGCGCCAAGCCGCCGAAAGCTTGGCTGAGCGGGCACAGGATGAAGACCTATCTGCGGGTGATCGCCGCATTGCGTCGACCGCACTTTCCCAGTTGTTCTCATTTGTGGCCGAGCAACCGTCATGAAATTGCGCAGCCTTACCCTGAGCAATATTCGCAAATTTGCAGGCCAAACGGCAAAAATCAGCGGCATAGGCGATGGCGTCACCGTTGTGTCCGAGGCCAATGAATTTGGCAAATCCACTTTCTTTGATGCGCTGCACGCGCTGTTTTTTTTGAAATATGGCGCGGCGACACGCGATGTGAAGTCACTGCAGCCGCGTTCTGGTGGCCCTGTGCGTGTCAGTGCTGAGATTGAACTACCAACAGGGCGCTTCACGCTTGAGAAATCCTTTCTTGCACAAAAACGAGCCTCGGTTCACGAAAGTTCAGGCGCGCTGGTTGCGCTGGATGATGAGGCTGAGAGCTGGATCGCGGGACTAATGGGCAGTGGGCTGGAAGGCCCGGCAGGGTTATTATGGGTGCGCCAAGGGATCACAGCGTTGGAACCCGCGGGCAGCACAGGTGCGGATAAGACCGAAAAAACTCGTCTGCTGGATGCGCGGCGTAATTTGCTGTCATCAGTAGCGGGCGAGATCGACATGGTAACCGGTGGTCGCCGCATGGACCGCGTTATTGAGGCGGCCACGCAAGCGCTAGGTCGGTTGGCAACAGCAACCGGACAACCCAAGGCGAACGGCCCTTGGAAAGAAGCCGAGGTTGAGGCAAGCACTCACGCCGCGCGCCATGCCGAACTCGATGCGCGGTGCCGTGAGTTATCCAATGCTTTGGGACAGCGGCGGGATGTGTCTGAACGTCTTAAAACGTTGGATGCGCCGGGTGTCCAAGCGGCCCTGAACCTTGCATTTGAGAACGCACAAAACACGCTTAACGCAGCTTTGGCGCATGCTGATAGATTGGCGCAGGCCCAAGGGCAGGCAGACCTGAGAAAGCTAGAGCTAGAGGGCGCGCAGGCAAAACTGGATGCGCTGATCGCGTCAGCAGATCAATTTCAGATTGCCCGCGCGCAGCTTGAGTTAGCGACTGCCGCTCATGTCAAATTGACGGCCGAATTGGAAGCGGAGGAGGGTGCAACCCAAGCAGCGCAAGAAACGCTTAAGCAAGCCTCTGCTCAGCTGGCTGAGGCGATAAGGGCCAAGGATGCGGCCCAGCAAGACGCCTTGCGCAAAAGTGCGGCAGAGAAATGCGAACGCCTGACGGCCCTACTGGATCAAGTCACAGAAAAACGCGCCTCCTTGGAAGGGGTGACTGCAGCCCTTGCCGCATTACCCGTGACGGCGCAAGCTCTTGCGCAAATCGAAGCAAGACAAGCTGGGCTGACCCGGGCGCAATCTGATGCGGCAGCGGGTGGTGTGCAAATGCACCTGACCTATGAAGGCGACGCCAGAGTGCAGGCAGATGGTTTGACGCTGGAGGCCGGAGCGCATCAGATTGCGGACCGTAAGGTGATCGCGTTGCCCGGAATTGGCCAGATGATCCTTGATCCGGGGGCCGCAACCGTTGACATGGGTGCGGTTTCAACGGCCAAGGCCGAGCTTGAGGCGGCGTTAAAAGCTGTTGGGATGCCGAATACGGATGTAGCCCGTCTGGCCGCTGCTAACCGCAAAGATAAACAGGATGAAGTAGCACTGCTGGGGAGTGTTTTGGAAACGTTGGCACCACACGGGGGTGAACGGGTGCAAGCGGATGCCGCCCAGGCAAAGGCCGACCTTGAAGCCTTGAACCAACCAGCCGACCAAACGGGTACGCCGGCTCAA